>ERZ1292625.234-Hain-H41-01um-R1-234-length-96037-cov-9_pt1 | contig 96037 bp, 70 predicted proteins | sample MGYA00564400_ERZ1292625 | MGnify/ENA primary metagenome ERZ1292625 (study PRJEB36523, sample SAMEA6512639) | groundwater metagenome | collected 2019-01-08 | study: AquaDiva: Metagenomics assemblies of 32 groundwater samples
GAGCTGGAGCTGGAGCGGGAGCTGGAGCAGGAGCAGGAGCGGGAGCAGGAGCGGGAGCTGGAGCAGGAGCAGGAGCGGGAGTTAATCGCTAGGGACTCTGACTTTTTGTCGAAAGCAGGAAACGGGAATTATTTAAGGGGCTGAAATGCAGAAAATCGGCTCTACTGCGGGGCGCAAGTAGACTCCTTAAGGAGTATCCAAAGCGCTACGATGGGGGTCGTCGTCCCCCCAGCCCTATATTACCCAACGACTATCTTGTCAATCTTCGGCTCTGATTGGCGGGGCAACTACGTTGGGAGAGAGAATGCCACAGCTCTCAAGCGAACCAGCGTTAATCTGGGTGAGCCGCGCCTCCATGGCTATACGGAAGAGCATCTGTGGTCGTGGAGGCGGTTATCAATTATGAAAGTAAAAAACAGAGATTATTTTAAGAAGTTTACAAAAAGAAAGGCAAGTAGATTGGTGCTTGGAAATTGTTACTTTTGTAAACTTTGGGTAGAAAATGGGCAAGAGTATCGGGGGGATTATTCAAATGGATACGTTCATGAGGAATGCCTTTTAGAAAAATAATATGATCCGCCAAATTCCCAAACTCAATAAGAAAAAAGCAAAGCAGGTTATCTTACATCTTCTTAACCGACTCGGTCCAATGGATTACGAAAAGCTCTGTTATCTTCTTTACTTCATTGATTTTGATTATTTTGAGAAGTACGGAAAATCATTAACAGGAATGACTTATATTAAAAAATAAATATGCAAAAAATAATAAAAACAAAAAATTTGAATAATTTTAGTTGGATGTTTATTCTAATTGTCAAAGGTATTAAGATTAAAATAACCTAATCAATATGCCATTCATAAATTACAAAGAGCCAAAAATTTGCCTATCGCCAGAGCATAATCCACCTACGATGATAGTCCTCCCGCCAGGGGAACATACTTACCAATGTCCTAGTTGTGGTCAAACTACGACTTTTACAGTTCCCTTAGTTATCTAATCCCTATATCAAGTATGAAGAAAATAATACAAGAAAAAGAATCAAGAAAATTAATGCTATGTGGTATTAATAAAATTGTAAATGTAGTTAGTACAACTTTTGGTCCAAAAGGAAGAAATGTTATGTTCTTAGACAGAGATGGTAATCCATTTGTTACAAATGATGGACTTTCAGCTGCCAAAGAAATTCCATTCGACACTGTTTATGAAAAAATGTCAGGAGATACAATTATTGATATTGCAAAGAAAGTTAAAATAGAAGCAGGAGATTCAAGCACAACTGCAATTATAATTTCTTCTGAAATTGCAAAAAGAGGATTTTACGAAATAAACAAAGGTGCAAATTCCATGGAAATTAAAAGAGGTATTTTGTCTGCTAGTAGAGAAATCGTTCTAAGATTAAAAGAAAACTCCCATAAAATAAACACACAAAAAGAGGCATTGAATATTGCAATAATTTCTTCAGAGTCTAAAGAACTGGGAGAGATCGTTTCTTCTGTAGTTTGGAAGGTTGGCAAAAATGGAACTGTTGCCATTGAAGACTCAAATTCATTTGAAACTGATTATACAATTGGGAAAGGACTTCAATTTGAAGGTGGATATATTTCTCCAAATATGGTCACAAATGAAGGTCTTTTAGAGTCTGAAATGGAGACTCCTTTCATTGTTGTAATTGATAAAAAAATAACAAACAATGATAATATTCAAAATGTGCTGCAAAGGATAATAAGTGCAGGTAAAAGAGAGTGTGTTATTATTGCAAATGATTTTGATGATGAAGTTATGACATTGTTCTCTGTGAATAGAATGAGAGGGTCTTTCAAAGTTCTTGCCATAAAGTCTGCTGGCTTTGCAAATAGAAAATTTGATGTACTAAATGATATTTGCTTAATCACAGGAGCTACTTTAATTGGAGATTCTTTAGGAATTGGAATAAATGACATAAATGAAAAACATTTTGGCAAGGCAAAAAAAGTAGTATCATCTCAAACAGAGACTACTATCATAGATGCATTTGGAGATTCTATAAAAATACAAGAGAGAATTGAACAATTAAATTCTCTTATGAGGAATACTAATGATGTATATGATAAAGACAAAATAAAAGAAAGAATTGCAAAAATAAGTGGTGGAGTTGGGATTATAAGAGTAGGAGCAAAAACAGAGATTGAACTACACTATAAGAAACTTAAAATAAAAGATGCAGTACGAGCTGTACAATCTGCAATACAAGAAGGACATATTGCAGGAGGAGGAGGAGTTCTATATCACATCGCAATGGATCTTATGAAAACAACTCTATTTCCAAGTGATTTTGAAAAAGGATTTAACACAATGATTATTGCAATAATGTCTCCAATAAATCAATTACTTATAAATGGGAAAAGAAGTAAATTTAATAGACTGAAGTTAATTGGCAAAAATTTGGAGTATGGTTATGATGCAAAAAGAGACAAGTTTAATGTTAATTTGATAAAAGAAGGAATAATAGACCCTGTAAAAGCCACTAGGAGTGTTGTTGAACACTCAGCATCAGGGATTTCTACCTTGCTAACAGTTGGGACTCTCCTTGATAATGGAAAATAGAAATAAGTTTAAAGAGGAAGATCGCTTTATATTTTCAGAAAAATGGAAGTGCTGGTGGTGTGGAAAAAATAGAGCAGATTGTTTACACCACATAGTAGGAAGAGGAGAAAAAGGAAGCACTGTAGAATCATCAATTCTAAATGCAGCTCCTCTTTGCAATAATTACTGTCACTTGCCAAATCATGGTTTACTGAAAACAGAAAAGAATATCAAAAGGATGTTAAACTACACATACAATTTTCTCATGGAATCTGGATACCAACTAAAAGACATCGATGCAGAATTTATTAGCAAATATTATAAATATTATTATTAAAAAACTCCCTATACCGATTTCTCAATGTCTGTAGGGAGTTGAATTGATTGGCACTCTGTCCAATCATCGTAAGCATCCACTAATCCAAGAAGTTCGTAGCAATAGGCGAACTACAGATCTTTTGTGGGTGGCTTTTCTTGCAAAATTGCAAGCATAAGGACAAATTGTCCTCATGTCTGAAATCTTTATTTTCCGTATTTTTGACTTGGATTTATTTTGAAATACATTGCAAAAATAGCTAGAATTCCTTGAATTAGAGTGAACACTTCTGGTGAGAAATAATTACTAGTTCCTTGAAATCCTGCAGTAAGGAATGCTATTAATATAGTTATAACTGTACGACTTGTTATTATTTGTTTGATTTGTTTCATATTTTATTTATATCTTTTATTTAATTCTGATAATGTTTTCTGACCTACATTTTTACCTCTCCAATTTAATCTTTCCCACATACTAAGTGTTTTACTATTTTTCATAAAATCATAAACTGCACTTGCTGTCCTCGGTCCATAAAGACCAAAGTCTTCAGGATCTATTGCTGTCATCAATCCAAGACGAATGAAGAATGCTTGCATGACTGCTACATTATTGCTTTTTTCTCTGTATTTCATCTCGTCTTTGAATGGTATAAACTTATCGACCAGATAAGGAACAGGATCTACTGCACCCATATATCCATTGCTTTGCTCTGTATTATACCAAGTCCAGTCGTTTTCTCCCTTGGATATTGGCTTCAAACCAAAGTGGAGATGGGAGCCTGTGGAAAGTCCTGTGTTGTCTGCATCTGCTATGTGTTGTCCCTTTACAACTTGCTGACCACCAGTAACCAACAAACTGTCCTTCTTCAAGTGCCAATATAAAGATTTTCCAAAAGAAATAGAGCCATCTAAAAACTCAACTTCTTCGTTTGTTCTAATAACTATTCCAAGTCCACCCCCGCCATCATATCCAGCGAATGTAACTCGTCCATCATGTGAAGCATAAACATGCGTGCCATCTGGTGCTCGCATGTCAAGTCCATTGTGTCTTCCATTTGTTGTAACTCCTGTGTATAGAGGATTCAATTCTCCAAATTGTTGAGTTATAAAAAGGTCTTTTAGTGGTGAATGTAGTGTTAATTTCATGTATTTTTATTTAGGATCTAAAGTAGATTCATTGAGCCATTCCAATATTTCCCAACCTTGAAACACAGAACTTCCAGCTGAAGAAGATCCCTTTACTGATAATTTTATTCTGTTTCCTTCTACTTCCAAAGAATTTAATATTGTTTCTTGATTGCCAAGCTGTCCAATTGGTTGAATCTCCAGTCTATTCATAGTTCCATTCCTCCATCCAATATTTGCTCCAACTGTGTCTTCATGAATTGCAGCCATCTTTCTTATTGTTTTTTTCTCACTTCTCAAGCCAGAGAGATTAAGCCATCGAGTCTCCAATTCGTAATTTATTGCAACTCCATTATCATCATTTCCGGAATCAAATGTATAAACAGTTCCATCATTGTCTCCAACAACTCTAAAAATTCCAGTAGAGATATCATAACTATTACCAATAATCAATGGAACTGAATAAGAATATATAGTCCAAATTTCAGTTGATATTGTCCAACGAACAACACAATTAGTTAAAGTAATTCCATAAACAGAAACATTGCCAACATGGAAATTTACATGGTCATCATCATTCCATGAGGCTATTTCTGAATAATTTGCTCTTGTTATATTCTTAATGATATCATAAATTGGTCTAGATATTTCAACAGGATTTGTCTCTCCTTTTCTTAGTCTATAAATACCAGAAGGATGATGCCAGTACATTCCGTCTTTTGCAACATTTATGCTCTCTTGAGAATAAGTTCCAACAGAAATTTGAGGATCTGGTTCTGATTGGTTGATGCTGAATATTCTGTATACTGCACTATTTTTGAAAGCATATATTGCAGATCCAAACTTCTTTATCCCAGTAAGATCTTCTCCATCTCCAGGAGCTATATCGATATAGGAAGAATCTGAACCAGTCCACAAAACAACTCCAGAAGCATCTGCAACTGAAGAATAATATAGACGAGATGGCAATGAAGTTGTCGCAGCAGCCCACACTCTAGATCTAAAATTATCAATGTATTTTGCTACAGGAGCAGAGGTAACATTGGTAGTTGAGAAGTTGCCAGCTCCTCCGTTCCAGCTCTGCATAGCCTCTATACCATTGACCATAAACACTAAATCAACGAAGTTGGTAAAGCGACTTTTGGTGGAATCTGTAAGAGTTGTCCTCTTGCTCGTCCAAGTTCCTGAAATAAGAGCATAAGCAACAGTACCAACTACAGCAATCAGTATATCATTTGTTCCAGATCCTGTGTCTAGAAATTGGTGCAATCCTACGATATTTTTAGATGCAGTTATTTGACTTCCAAGAATTGTTATACCTGAACGAACAGTAGCTGAACCAATTCTGTCTCCATGAACATTTACAGCCCAAGAAACAGATCCCTTTGGCATGAGCTCCTCATCGACTACTCCTTCCATTATGATGCCAGATGACATCAAATTGCGAAGACTTATAGGAGGAGTTGGATTGTAATTATTTGCTGGCATGTTGTTTACTTTTTTATCATTTCAAGTATAATTTATAATATGATATTCATAATAATTGGAATATTTCTCCTTTTATTTCTCATTGACCCGTCTGACCGCTAACTCCTGTTTTAATAATAGCACTAGGAGCTCCTTTGAAGTAGTTATTTGAAGCATTATATAAGAAATTTGCAAATTTTCCTGATGTTGTAAGATATCGTGCTCCAATAAGACCAAGTGCTTGTGGATTGAATACTGCTGCATAAAGTCCCATATTGTCTGTTAAACTCAAAACATTGTTTCTATCAGCAACAGGAATTCGTCTGACAGTTGCATTTAGAATAGGAATAATATCAGACATTTGACTATTTAATTTTTGCACTTCTGGACCTCCAAGACGCTCTATTTCTTTTTTTAACTCTGTGTAAAATGCGGAATACACACGCTCAAGAGATTGGGAGTCTCTGTCAGGTGCACCATACATCCAAGCTCCTTTCAAACCAGCTCCTCTTTTCGCTTGTGTTGCTTCAAATAAACTAATTACTCCAGATTCATCTCCTACAACTTCTCTTGAATAATGTCCAATTTCAACTCCAAGATCTTCTACTGCTTTATTAGTAGATCCAACTTGTCCAAACAAGGATGCTTTTCCAAATAATTTTGCTTTGACTCTTTCATAGACTGTATTTAAATTAACAGTTTCGTCTGAATTATTAAGAACTATTTTCAATTTATCTGAAAGTTCATTTAATTTATTTGCTGATTTTTCTGCTGTATCATTTAAACTTCCTGCAAGATTGTATTTATAAACATCATTTGTAAACTTTTTAACAGCATCTTTCCCTGGAGCAGAAACATCTTTTATGTCTGCAGCTGATGGACGAATAACTGTTGTTGTAATCTTTTTTGCAAAGCCTGTAACTGCTGCTGAAGCAAGTGGAAATAAAGCAGATACAATTGCTGTGGTTTTTGCCTTGTCTTCTTCTCCTGTCTGTGCAAGTGTTTGCAGACCTCCAGAAGCACCTTGTATGCTCATTTTAGTAGCCATCCTAGCTGTACTTTTAAGGACAGGAGCAGCTCCAAATGCCAATGAATCTGCCTTTGCAGTTAATCCTGCAAGTGCTTTTGATGGTGCTAGGAATTCAGCAACACGCTCTGTAAACATTCCAATATTTTCTGCAGTTCCTTGAGGTTGTAATACTTCAGGAGTTGGTCCTTGCATCCACTCTGGATTCTGTCCAGTAGGTCCTCCTACTCCTGCAACATTCCCTCTACCAAGAGCAATGTTTGCCAAACGACCTCCTGTCTGTTCTCCAAACCAATTTGCTGCTTTTAGAATATTACGTCCTGTTTGTAATTCACCTTTCGCAACACCAACAGAGAAATCTTGAGCAAATTTACCAGCTTTCTGCAGTAAATTAGGTTGCTTAGCAGGAGCAATCTCTGGTTGAAAATCAATTGGTTGGAAGTCTATCGCTTCATTTTGTGGTTTGAAGTCTATCATTGTATTTGTTTGTATCCTTGACTAATAGCACTTTCAAGTTGGCTTGCAGGAATTGTTCCTTTTGTTTTACCATCAGGAGAAATGACTGTAACTCTTTTATTTGTATCAACAGAGTTTCCAAAATCGACCTTTCCATATCCTGTCAAATATTGGTCTCCATCTGTAGCTCCTGTTATGTGATTTATCTTTCTTGCTTGCTCATTGTGATAATTATCATATTGTTTTTGTGCAACTCCAAGTTTTGTTTTCATAATAGAAACAAATGCTTTCTGAACATTTGGTGGCAAGAATCCTCCTTCTTCTTTTAAATATCCGTTAAACTTTGCAAAAACACCAAGGAATAAGTTTCCAGATTTTGAAGCAGTAGCATATTCACTTTCACGAACAACAGAAGTTGGATCCAATGCTTTCATAAATTCAAAAACCAATGCTAGATCTCCAGGTCCTCCAACTCCTGATTGAAGAATTCTTTCCATAGAACCTGATTTATTTTGAATTGTACTATAATTTTTTATAATATCATTTGTATCATGTTGTTGTGCAATAGTAGAAACTTTTGACAGAACAGAAGCAGAGAGACCTGAATCTCCTGTTTCATTCTTTGTGGATCCAAGATCTTTAATAGTTTCTCCTGTCTGGGAATTTACAAGTAATCGTCTTCCGTTTGCCTCTGTTATTGATGTTTTTAATTCTGAAGTTCCTCCAAAAACACCAGCATCCTTTCCTAAAGAGATAAGTTTTATCAAATTATTCATACTTGCTTCATCTCCTTGCTTTGCTGTATTTATTTGCAGTTCCAATGCTTTTATAGCAGGCTCAAATTCAGAGCCTACATTTCCGAGTGCAGAAGTAGCACCAGAGGCTCCTAATTTGGAAACATCACCTCCTGGAGCATACCTTCCTGGAGATGCAAGCATTCTGTCTTTCAATAGAGCTTGTCTGCGAGTCTCAAGCTCTGCAGAATTTGATACACCTTGAAAACTAGTCAATTGTTTCTGTAGCAACTTTCCTATAATTGATTTAATGTCAGTTCCTCCTCCTGAAACATCTCCTTGAGGAGCTCCTCCTGCTGGATTTGAAGTTGAACCTGCTGTTGGCGATCCTGAATTTCCAAATGTTAAACCACGAGTATTCTCTATAGAACTATATCCAAGTTGTCCTGTTTTAAGACCTTTTAGAGTATCAGGATCTGTCACTGGGAATAGCTGACCACTATCGTCCTGTCTCATGTAGGTGTCTCCCCATTTAGTGAATGATGGCATTTTGTTGTTATAATTATACTTCTTTTTTCATTTTAAGCAAAGCCAAGAGCTCTTGTAACTTTTGATTTTGGAGTGTCTGGATACTGGGTCATTATATCTCTTGCTCTTCCTTCTAATCCTTGTGCATAGTTTGCCACTCCTGCTCTGTTTGAATAAACATCAGATCCTGTTAATGGAGATGAAGAAAATGCAAATGGTGAGCGTCCTTCAATCTGTGGCAAATTACTATTCTGCAGAGCAGAAGTTCCAATTGACTGTTCTGCAGAACTTCCCAGACTTTGAGCATTTCTAAATGCAAGAGTTCTTGCAGCCTCTTCATCTCTTGTCCTAGCTCCTGCAACATCTCCAATAAACTGTTCTCTTTTACCAGAGAATGCTAAGCCACGACCTGCTAATTCTTCAGTTCCTTGGTCTAGAGTTTCTGCACTTTTTCTTGCGATGTCTTCTTTCTTAAGATTCAAATCATATCCAATATTTGACAGCTCTCTTGATAGTGTGTCTTTTATTGTTTGAAATTTCTCTTTGTACTGTGGAGAAATTGCCAATTCTGCCTGTCTCATAAACTCTTCAGGAGTTATTCCAGCAAGATCTTCAAGTGTTAGATTTGGATTTATTGTTTTTCCAGAACTAATTATAGATTCAATAACAGACTCCATCTGCTTTTCTGCATTTGTAGTGTCTGTGCTTGTTTTTTGGATTCTATCATTTTTGATATTGAAAATATCTTCTGCTTCATAGCGAAGATTTGATCCAGGAATGGGATCTCCAACTTTAGGAACAGTTTGTGATTGAAATTCAGTTCCTTGAGTAATAGTTCTACCAGTTGAAGAATCAACAACTGATTGTCCAAATTCCAATCTCCTTCCTGTGTTTGGATCAAAATTTATCGTATTTTTAGGAGCTTGTCCTAAATTACCTGCAACTTCAATAGATTTCGGTCCCCAGAATCCAAAGTCAGCTCCTGCTTGTACTCCTGTTTTTTGCTGCCATTGTGTTAATGCTTGTACTGTTTGATCTCCAAAAAACCCAGTAGCTCCTGCAGGAATTGAAAATCCTTGACTTATTAAAAATTTCTGAAGTTTTGTAACTTCTGCTCCTGACATTCCTTTTTGTAAATTTGTATTTGGATACATATAGTTATTATAGTTTATTTTCATATTTCTGAAAGTTAATTTGATTGCCAAAAATCATAATAAGCCACTCTTAGTGTTTGCACACCTCCACTTGAAGTTAAATATGCCTGAAATATTCTATTAGCATTTGTAGTTCCTGTTGGCAATGTGGTTGTTACCGTGATAGTTAAAACTCCATTCACATAATAATCAACTTTTGTATTACTTTTATAAACAGCTTCCAATGTAATGTATGTTCCGTAATTGAAGATTCCAAGAGACAAAGTTGTGGTAGAAGCTCCATTTGAAACAGACGTATTTAGTGTGTATTGGCTTGCATCATTTCCTGAAAAATAGAATCCTATGTGTTCTCCTGCACTTCCATCACAAAGTCCGATTCCAAGAATACCTCCATATCCAGCATTTCCTGAAACGGGATTTATTCCTAATTTTATTTTTTGATCTTTGTTCCATGTGAATGCATTGAAGGCTGCTGCAAACTCTTTTATAACCACACAGTTATCTCCAGAATTCGTCCCAGTAACAGCCTCCCAATGCTGGTATCCTAAAGTAACAGTTCCTGCTCCGACAAATGTTTTTGAATATCCATCCAAACTTTCAAAAATGGTAAACAAGTGAAAATCTCTTCTTTCAAGACTATTAACTTTTATATTTCCAAAAGAGTCCAATTTCCATCCCTTTGAACCAGAAACATAGTTTGCAGACTGAATAAATCCTCCAGTGTATTCCAAATTGCCTGCAATAGATCCTGAAACAAGATCACCAGGATCTAATGAACTTCCACTATTCAAAGAAATAACAGAGCCAACTGCAGACAGAGAGCCATCAGGACGTGAATCAGACTGTACTAAAGATCCTTGGATCCTGTAAAGTTGTTTGTTGAATTGAAGATAAATTGGTTCCATTTGTTCTTATTTATAAGTTTATTTGTATTTGTTATTCTGCATCAATCAAATGAGCAATATTTGGACTGAATGAAATGTCTTGACTTATTACTTCTTTTCTAACCATTGCACTTCTTCTTAGTACATAATCCTGATAATCTGGATCTGTATCTTTCTTGGTCGCTCCTTTACTCTTTTTGTCCTTAATTCTATACTTCAAAAAAGAAACAAACAGATCAACTTCTGGCTCATCTAAAACATCAGCATCAGAATCTTTGTCTGGAAGAATTCTATAGAAGTCCATAATCACATTGTCTCCTTCAAAATCAGAAGAGACAGGGACATTAAAGAATATCTTATTCTCATAAATCGTATAAACAGTTGGCTGTCCATAACTAACATTCTGCCAAGCATCTGTCGCAACAGCATGAGTAACAGTTATAGAACCAGTTCCAGAAGCAGGAATACCATTCAAAGTATTTGTAGAATTGGTCTTTGAAGTATACGTGATGGTATCAACTCCAATCTGAACAGATCCTGAAGCATCCAAATCTCTGACATTTGTAAGAACCAATGTTGTTTGACCAACTGTTGGCTGTGTGTCTACTGTTGTGTGTTTTGTTGCTTCATACCAAAAGTCAAATTCACGCTTTGAAACATATGGGATGTTTCTGCCTCTACTTCCAATCCTTAATCCAAGAATATTCTGAGGAGAGTCGGGATTCCTTAATGTAGTTGGAGTTGTAAATGAATACTGTCCTTCAACTAAATTTGCTACATCAGTTTCAAATGAAGTTCTGAATGACCATCTCTTAATCTGATTGTCAACATCTCTTCGTCCTTCATCTAGTGATTCATTTAGAAAATCATCTGTTATCAAAGAACCAAATTTTTCACCAATTTGTTGCATCGCTCTCTTTTTAATAGAAAATACAGTATTATATGCAAATCCAGTTGCTCCTACTTCGTCTGAATAATCAGAGTAAGTAGTATCATTTGAATTCTTGAAACGAGCTTTATAGTATGTTGTGCTTGCATCCGCAGTACGAGGATAATAAGTTTCAAGAGAGTCTGCTCTAATATCAACTGCACTTAGAAGTGAAAATGAACCTCCAGAAGAAGAAGCAGAGTAAACTTCAATTTGATCGAATGGTATAAATGTAATTATAGTTCCTTGATTGTGAGCATAAGACAATGCAGAAGAAACAGTTATACTCCCAGCAGCAGAACTGCTTACTTTTCTTATTTCAGCCTGCTCTGTCCCTGGAATTCCAATAATTATATATTCATTTGCTGCAAAATTAGTTCCCTGTAAAACACTCAATACTGTCTGTGCTGCTGCTTCATCTCCTGATAGATATGTCTTTTCAAAAGAAGATAAGTCTGGCAAATGGATCCATATTTCATTCCCGATGTTTCCTCTACTTGTGCGGATTTTTGGAAGAATAGTGCTCATTTATTTATTTTAATTATACTTTGAATTTATAGAGAAGTAAAGAGTTGTATCCATTATCGTTTTTTTCCGTTATCGGCCATAAGTAGTTTCTCAAGTCCTTTCCTTAATCTTACCAAGAGGAAGTTAATTGCATCAAATTCTACTATGTCTTTTCGTATTCGGATTGACTGCACATTCCCAAGAATTGAATATGCTTCGCTTAAAATGAGTATAGACAACGCTCCTTTCGCTACGAGTGTTAAATCAAACCCTGCGCCTCGACCTGCTAGAGCAACAATAAGAGGAACGAGAATGAGGCACATCTTTGAGAGTATCCCGAATGAAAGATTGTGGGAATTTACCGACCGCCATCCGTGGACTACGCCAGCTCGTATGACTCCAGTGATAGTATCGAGTATCATCAGACCTGCAAGTATTCCGTAACTTTCAGTAGAAAGACCTAAAAACACCGCAGGGATGTATCCGAGGTTTTTCAAAATCACTGTCATTGTTATTTCTTCTTTTGGCATATTTGTGTTACATAAAGGCGAGGAAGGCAGGGGAGCCAGTGGCTGTAGTATAGTTCACAACCAGTTGTGGCTTATCCGCCCCATCTGTTGCGACAAAACTGAAGATGTTATCATTCCCTGAAGCGGCAGGGGCTGTATTGCTTAAATCAAGTCCAGTCATTACCAATAATTTCGTTATCCCAGTTTTACTTATTTTTGTAAGCCCTGTTGCGTTTAATGTGAAATCATTGTATGCAGTCTGACTTAGACTTGCAAAAGCAATACCCGTTGCCAATGCTGTGTAGACAACAGTTGTCCAGTCGTCATCATCGAATGTTCCAGCATTAACTGGTGCAAATTCTACAATTTCCGCAGACGTGCTATTTGCATTTACATAGTTAGTAGCTGTCCCAAAAAGACGAAGTGTTGCAGATGTTATTGTAGAGCCTGCACCGATAGCCGATGTATCAAAAGTTAGACCGAGTCTGTGTGCATAATATCCACTTGCATTATATAATGCACGAATATAAATGGGAGTTGTTGTTGGCGCCCAAGTATTTCCCACCCCATCTCCCTGTACTGTACTACGAACTCCAGCCCAAGTAGTTGCGTAACCATTTGCCATACTTCCGTCCATCGTTGTGCCACCAGAACTAACTGCTGGGCTTGCTGTTATTTGTGCCATATAATTATTTTGGTGATGAAGTTACGGTGTTGGATTTTTTCATATTTAAGCGTTGGCACCGATTACGAAACCATCATAGGTGTCGACCCCTGTCCTTATGAAACCAAAAGTATCTCTTTTGTTCAAAGTCGCTGTAAGTGTTGGTGCCGCACCCCCTGCCCACCTGATTGTTGCGAACCACGCTGTAATTGTTGATACAGTAGTTCCTCCTTGAAGGATTGAAACGATAAACCTCTGACTATTTGTTGCACCTGTTACTGTAAATGTAATTGATGTTCCGTCTGCATGTCCAGAAACAATATGGGTGTTGTTTGAAGTTACATTAAGGGCGACTGTTTGAGCACCAGTAGCAGGTGCATAAGTAGCTCCAACTTCGTCTGTTCCCGCGATAGTTGTTTTACCTGTCATTACTCCCCCTGTAAGAGGCAGTTGTGCATTATTTGTTACATTGCCAAGTCCCACGTCTCCTTTGACGATACCTGTGGGGGTGGTGATTGACGGAGAGGTCATTGTTTGTATTCCCGTGAAAGTTTGAGCTGCGTCTGTTCTTGCTATTGTCGCGGCTGCATCTGGGAATGTATAAGTCCTAGCTACAGTTGGACCTGCAGCTGTAAAGAAGGCTATTCCTGTTCCACCATTGGCTGTAGGCAGAATACCCGTTACACCAGTTGTGAGGGGAAGTCCTGTTACATTTGTCATTACACCAGAGGCGGGAGTACCAAGGGCGGGTGCAACTAATGTTTTATTACTTAAAGATTGTGTCCCCAAGAGGGTTACAACATCTGTTCCAATGTCTATAGCATCTGCACCGACAACAATTCTGTTAGCTGTTCCGACAGCATCTATTGTGTTTCCTGTTTTTGTTAAACCAGCCCCTGCGGTGATTTGTCCTGCTCCAGAGAATTGAGTAAATGAGAGAGCAGTTGTACCAAGTGTGATTGGGTCATTTGTAGTGAGGACATAACTCATATCAGCACTAACTGTTCCTTCTGAAACGAATACATACATTCCACTGGTAACATCTGCCGAGACATCAGCATCGGTAGAGCGAGAAGCCGCACCAGAAGCCACAACGACATAAATACCATTTTCTGCACCTGCTGTTTGGTTTTTCAATAAGACACGGTCTCCAGTCGCCACAACAACACCGTCAATCGTAGAGTCGTTTATCAAAGCGGTAGCGACTGCAATGTCTACCGTTGAAGCAACACGGACTGATTGCTTAATATCAAGACTTTGCGTAATAGCATCTGCATATGCCTTTGTAACTGCGTCTGTCGCATTGGTAGGAGTAGGGACAGTAACTGTGCCTGTGAATGTAGGCGAGGCGAGAGGTGCTTTCAAGTTCATCTGGGTCTGAATTGCACTTGTGGCTCCTTTAACATACGAAAGTTCTGTCAATGAAGGATATGTGGCTACAGGTGCTGATACTACATTTTTTGAAGCATCTGTAATGAGAATCTCAGAGGCAGTTAGATATGACCCTGTGATAGAAGTTGCAAAAGTTGGTGAGGTAGTAGGTGCTTTAGTTCCTAGCTGTGTCTGGATAGCTGAAGTCACCCCCTTTACATAAGAGATTTCCGTCAAACTCGGATAGGTTGCAACTGCAAGAGATACGAGATTCTTAGAAGCGTCTGTACCTACCATTTCTGAAGCGGTAAGACCAGAGATTTGAAGTGCAGACGGAGTAATTGCCCCAAGTGTAAATGTTAATGCTCCTGATGTATTTGTCGCTGAAACACCGTTTGCTGTAGTTACAGAACTGACCAATGTTGAACCTGATATGGGCAATGTAAATAGATTGGCACCAGTCATACTTGGGTCTCCTCTTAGCAGAGCATTCCCCCCAGAAGCTCCATTGAAAAGTTTTAGATTACCATTAGTCACTCCAGACGTTCCAACTGAAACAACTGTTCCACTTGCCGTGACTGTTGTTGGTGTAATATCTCCAAGCGTGAGCGTAATCGCAGGAGTGGTGGTAGCAGTCGCAACAGTGCCTGAAATACCGTTGGCAGTTACTACAGAAACACTGGTGACAGTTCCTGCAGTTGCCCATTCAATTGAAGTTCCTGCTCCATTAACTCTTAAAATTTGTCCTGCAGAACCAAGAACTCCTATAATATCTATAAGATCTTGTTCTGCCATCGTAATTCGGTCTCCTTTTGATATGTATCCCATATTTTTTTATTTTGGAATTAAAACATTTTCAGTTTCTGTCATGTATTTACCATACTTATTGTGCAATCTAACAGACCAAACTCTTAGTTCTGAATTCCTTCTCTCACTATCAACTTCTCTCTGTGTTACTTTTAATTCTCTCTCTGATAATTTTGCTGAGATTATTTCATTGTCTTCTTTTATTATTTTGTTTTTTTCTAATAATTTATTTTTCTCAACTTTTAATGGTTCTAATTCCAAAATTCTACTCTCTACTTCCTTATTTATACTATTCTTTTCTGCTCTTTTGTCTTCTATCTCTTTGTCTAATTGTTTTGTTATTTTATTTTTCTTTTCCTCTATAATTTTTATATTATCAGAGATATTATTTTCTGTCTTTTCCAATCCTTTTATTTCCTCTTTTTTAATTCTTAATTCTCTTTCCAAGTTCTCTAAATATAAATCTGCATCATTTGCTACAGAATTGAATTTCTCTTCTAATATATTATTTATTTTCTCTCTTTCCAAAACTCTTTTCTCTCTTTCTTGAAAACCAGACTCTGCTTCTCTCCTTTGTCTCTGAACAGTTTCCAACTTTGAACTCTCAATAGAATATAGATCTCTAATCTCTTTTAATTCAAGAAGTAAATCTCCTTTTAGTTTTGTGTGAGATGGAGTGTACATATTTTGTATTCTGATTTATCAGTTTATTTTACGCACCAACTATCCTATAAGCAACAAATCCTGTTACCTTTGTTGAAGCAGATAGATTCAAAATAAATGCAGTTGCTTCTTTGCATTCAAGACCATTCGCTGTAGTTCTATCATACACATATGCCTGATTGTCATCAAAAGCATATTCAAATTGCTCCATTGGACTTGCATTAGCAGAAGAGCCTGCTCCTGCCAACTTTACAATCACTGTATTTGCTCCTCCTGTAGGCATAATTTCCACATGGTCAATTTCTATGTGACCAAGAGTTGGAGCTGCAATTATTGTATTGTCTCCAGCTGTTGCTGTATTTATTTCTGCATGTCCTCTTTTGTCTGTTAGCATGTTTTTGGATTATTTGTTCAGTTTCTCATCCCAGTCCATGCAAGGACTGAGTGAGAAACCAAACTAATTGTTGTTAAGTAGCATTATAGTAAGGAACCCATTGGTCGGTACCACCGATACCAATTTTGAAGAATCCAGTTGGAGCATTTGTCTGTGGAGCAGCTGTTGAACCAGTTGTGGAATTCATATTGAAGTTCTGCTTCGTAGCAGCAATTCCAGTTGTGTCAATAGCAGAACCTGTAGTCAAACCTGCAAGAGTAAATTTCAAACCAATACCTGTTGTAAGAGTTGCTGATGTTACAATCATCAAGTGTGCTGTCGTTGCAGCTGTAGCAGCCAAGTCAAGCAATACGCCTGTAGTTGTACCAGTGTCAATTGAAGTTGAAGTAATACGAACTAGAGAAGTACCTGCACCGAGAACAGAGGTGGTGTGGCTAACATTAATAGCTGTACCAGCACCAAGTGTCAATGCGTTGCTAACAATTTTGAGAGCATCTCCATCTGTAGTATTAACAGCATTCAATTGTACGATATTACCAGTTCCAGTTGTGCTTGCACTTGTGAAAGTAGCAACACTTCCTGTATATCCAGTAGTAAAGCCAGATGCATCAACTCGTAGAACTTCTGTGGTCGTTTGAGAAGCAGCAGTAGAAGCAATCCTAAAGACAGTTCCTCCTGTTACCACTCCAGACGCAAGAACATCTACAAATCCAACATTTGAAGTTGAAGTAAATGCTCCTGTTGCACGAATTGAAACTACACCATTGGTAGCAACTGCTCCAGCTGTTGAAGAAGCAGCTCTAATCAAACTTCCAGTTGTCATTCCTGTAGTTCCATCAATCTTTAGAGCGACTCCATCAATCATTGCTGCTGTTGTAAGTTGAACAAGAACAGTTTCGTCTGTAGCAGCTGTCTTAAATTCATTAAGAACTCCAGAAGTAGTTGTTGCTCCTGTGTGGTCAGATAGGAAAATCCTACCAGCACCAGTAATAACAGTTCCAGCAGAATCTAAGTGAACCAGAATACCGCTAGTTTGAGTAATACCTGTTGCATCTACATGGATTGCTTTCCCTGTAGTAATAGCATCAAGATCACTCATATCAATCCCTTTACCAGTAGTCATTGCAGCAGCACTTATGTCAAGAGCCACTCCAGCAGCAAGTAGAGATGATGCTGTTATTTTAACAATAACAGTCTCGTCATTAGCAGCAGAAGCGAACTCTGATAAGATTGCTGTAGTTCCTGTTGCACCTGTGTGGTCAACTCTTAACAAGCGACCTGCACCAGTTATGGCAGTCGCAGAGGAGGCAATTACAGCACCGATACCAGAAGTCAAACCATTGGCATTAATTCTGAATATACCCGCAGCTGTGGTTGCACTATTTGCAGTTAAGACAAGAAGATTCCCTCCTGTGGTCATTATACCACTTGAAGTAACCAAAATACCTGAACCTGTAGTCAAACCATTCATTGTCAGAGTCATTCCAGTTCCAGTTGTAGCAGAATCTGCAACAACAGAAATAACAGAACTTGTTCCACTACCAGCATGGACTCCAGTTGTAGTAACTGATAATCCAGCACCAGTAATAGCAGCACCCATTGCAATTTCAACTACTTTACCACCAGTTGTGATATTTGCACCACCACCAGTAACAAGGAGTGTTGAACCACTTGTCATTGCTGTTGCTGAAATAGTAACAACTCCTATAGAAGTAGTAGCACCATTAGCAATAACTGCAAGAGCAGTACCTGTTGTCAATCCTGAAGCAGTTACATTTGCAAAAGCATTAGCTCCTGTTCCTGTGAACACTCCAGAACCACTAACAATAAATGCATTATTTGCTGTTATTGAGTTATTTGTTACTACAAACACATCAGTTGATACTGTCGAAGTAAGAACAATCTCTGCAAAGGTCGCAACACCTGCTTTGCTAATTGACCAAGAGTTCGCTGTCCCAGAAATATCATTTCCTGAGCCAGACTGTGTAATCTGAATTGCATCACCTGATGAACCAGCATCTACAGTAACAGTAAGAACATCATTGCTGTTTGCCATCGCACCAACAATAGAAAGTCCACTGCCTCCTGCAATATTTATAATATTGTCAGAAGCATACATTGCTTCCCATGAAGAACCACCAGATCCTCCTGCAGCTCCGAGAGCCACGATAGAAGAACCATTGTCCCAATAGAGAACACCTCCATCGACATACATCAAATACTCTCCTGAAGTAGTTGTTGGAGCTACATCGACATCTTCAAATCTCAAAACACCATTGGCTGCTAGGAGATTTATTCCTTTGAATCCGCTAAATTGTCTTCCGTTGTAGTACATATTTTTATTTTTTACTTATGGATAGTGTTTCAATCCAAGGTTAATAAATACTACGCAGCATTCGTGTTCTTTGAACCAGCCATATTGCGACCATCATTGAATCCTAAGTCATACATGTGAGTTGTCTTGTACTGAATTTCTCCAGTCTTGAAAACGACATGAGGACCTTCAAGCATAATTGGCTGACTCTCTTTGTATTGAAGACCATACTCATCTCCTTTCATGGAAGTGTCTACTCCCCACCAATAGGCAGTATTTGTAGTTATCCATGGAATTGCGAGAATTTCAAAGTCATCAATTGCAGCTGCGTCGTTATCTGAAGTTCCTGGCATTGTACCACGACCTCCAACACGAATTGTCTTCTGGATTTCACGCAATCTAAAGTTTACAGAAGTTTTGCTTCTACAAATAATAGTATTGTAATTAACATCCATCAAGTTTCCTTTAGGATCGCGAACAAGAGAACCTGTACGAGCTAGTGCTTTCAAAGCATCATAGTCCATGTCCATGTTTACTGTTGTTCCGTCTGTTACACGATTGTTCCAGTTTGTTCCACCATCCTCACGAGTGTGTGCTGCAGAAATAAGAGCTACAGCATCTCCACCTGAGATTGTTGCTGTGTAATTTCCTGCTTCATCTGACACTGTATAAGATGTTGAGAATGAATTGTCCAAACGATCTGCACAAAGAATCTCACGATGTCTTTCACATGCAGAAATAAGAGACTTTACAACTCTTGTTAGATCTCGCTTTTTCAAACCAAACTTCCACATCCTTTTTGTAACTGGAAGCATTTTCCCAAATTCTACTTGGGTATAGGTCTGGTCATATCCCTGTACTGGGATCTCAGAAGTAACTACTGCATTTTCAGTAATTCTTGCTGCTTCTCCAAGACCAGACATAGAAGAGTCTTTTAGATAGAAATCAGTTATTCCAGATACCACATTGTAGTATTTGTCATAGAAAGACTTCTTTTCAAGTTTCGATTCTTTTAGATAGATATCCTGAATAGCAACATCTGTAAGATCGACAGCTTGGGCTAGTGTAAGTGGTGCTGACATTTTATTATTTTATAGATTAATTGCTAATTAAGATACTGTACTAACTACACCATTTCCGACCAAAACATTTCCCCAGACCTGATACTCTGAAGTCTGTCCTGCTGTATTTGCACCGACCACTCCTCTTTGGAGGAATACAACTGTTGTCGTAGTAACATCTGTCCCACTGTTATTAACAGTGTTTTTATCAGTTGCTGCTTGTCTGTCTCCATTGTCTGCAGCAGCTCCTGCATTGGCTCCTTGAACCTGCACATCCTCATTCCCATCCAACTCTATTGCGTTTACTGTTGTTGCAGACGAACTAGCAGCTGCGACTGCAATTGCTTTTCGTGTATAACTAACAGAAGCACTAGTAACTACAGTCCAATCTGTTGCTCCGACTGCTAAGTCTAGCAGGTCTCCAACAAGAACTGTTTGTGAGGAAATAGGAATTGCATGGGATCCTTTGTTTGAATTATCCCTAAGGATAAAAAATCCTGCTCCGTATTTCATGTGTTTGAATTTTTAAGTAGTAAAATTCTTGATATCTTCGTCTGACCATCCTCCGTCCTCTAAAGCACGAATTTGAATGGATGACAAAGTCTTTTTGGTAGGTGCATTTTCATTCTTGCCACCACCAGTTCCTCCTGCTGCACCAGAACCAAGACTCATTGTCTTTAAACGAACTCCTTTATTGATATTTTTCTCTACATCAGTTTTAGTTTCCTTCTTAAAATATTCTGGATGTGAATTCTTGACAGCATTATGTGCTTTCTCGAATAAAATGGAGATTATTTTAGGATCTGTAGGAGGTGAATAAAGAGCCAATTCTGCTTTTAGAGAATTATAGAGAGTATCATCAGCATCATTTTCTGGTGAATATTCTGGATGTTTCTCATAAAAACTTTCTTCAGCACTTTTATGCTTCTCCTGGTAACTAATCCTCTGTAGTTCTGATTTAGGAACAAGTCCTTTGGCACGAGTGTACCTATCAAGAACTTTTATTGTTTCTGAATCAATATCATTAAGATCGTCTTTGTCTTCTGGATTTTCAGGGAACTTTTCATCTATAGTTTCTACAAGACCTCGTTTCTCTCTGCGATCTAATCGCTTGTCAGAGATTCTTTTCCTTGCCTCGATTATTTTGCTTTCAAGCTCGACACTATCAGCATCTAAATCCTTCTCGGTATCAAGAAGACCTTGAAGTTCAGCAGTCTTGTCTTTGGATTTCTCATCTTCAACTTTTATTTCTTTTTTATCAGGAATATCAGCATCAGGATCTTCATCCTTGTTTTCTATAGATTCTTTTCCAGCTTCTTCATCTTCTTCTTTGGTGTTGGAAGGATCACCATCAATTTCTTTTTCTTCCTCTTTGTCTTCAGCTCCTGTCTGGTCAGGATCTTCTGCAAAGTCATTTCCCAACTTTAGTTTGTTCATTGTGTTTATCTTCAGTTTTCCACAAGTGTGTGGTGGCTCTCTTGAAGTGGAGAGAATGAAACAAGCGACTCGTTGAGGATCCGAAATAATATTCTGCTGTTTCAAAAAACTATTTCAGATCCTCAAAAATGCCTGCTAAATTGTTAAAGTTCTATTGTTAATTTAAGTTTACTTCTTTATTAATAAAAAGTAAAGCAACAAACTAGGCTGTTAATATTTCATAGACCAAAACCATCTTTTTCTTGTCATTGTACTTCTCTTTTGCATACTTCTCAAAAGCATCAATAACCATTTTGTGCTTAGTATCTTCAAGTTCAAATTCAACTTCAGTTTTCCCTATTTCTAAATAAAGAGCCTCCATTTGAGGGTTAATTTCAGTTGCTATTTGTGCTTTTGTTGACTCTAAAGACATTTCTACAAATACATCAAGTTTTGCCTTATACTCTTCATCAATTTTGCCATCACTTTCAGCTCCTTTTTGCAATGTTTGCTTGAATGCTTCTATTTTCTTGTTTGCAATCTCTATATATCCATTTCTCTCTTTTGTTATCTCTTCAAAGGAATCTGCAAAGTCTTTTATTTCTCCTAAAAAGTAGTTTACACTCTTTTGAATACCAATAACTTCCTTGAAATCAAGTTTCTCTGATTGCTCACGAATAACAGTAGCAAGAACAGATGCTAAATCATAAACATCACTCTTAATTAGTTTGAATTTTTTCATTTTTATTGTGCAGTTACATTAAATGGAGTTACTACCCCTTCCTTTTGATAATATCTATTCAAATTTTTCCTTATAAGTCCACACCACTCCTTAACTCCATTCTCTCCAAGAGCTCTTGGAATCATACGAGAACGAATGTCTTGGACTCCTTGCAATCTCTCTGTTGGTGGGACAGAACTAAATTTCTCTGGAACTGAAATGCTCAATTGAAAGTCAGTTCTATCTGGAAAATCAGTAACACTCAATCCAAATTCAGGTGATAGTATTTCATCACAAATTTTTCTGAATCTTGGAGGAGTGTAACTTGTTGGATATGTATCATCTTCTAATTTAGGAGTGAATGTTTCTTTCGTAATAGATAAAGCAGTTTGTTCTGAAGTAGGATTAATAGACTTTACAGTCTGTAGATCCACTAACTTCACCAATGCTCCTGTTACACTATTCAAACCAGCAATCATTGCATCCATCTTTTCTTCAATTCCTCCTTCTAATACTGGTGCAGTTCCTGTTCCTTTTGGAGGAACTCCTTCTTCTTTGTGTTTCCTTCCATGAACAACTAAGTTCTTAAAAGACTCACCACACACTTCACACTTCTTTAATTCTTTCATAATTTTGTTTATCTTCAGTTTACTAACTCTCATGAAGTGGAGAGAATTATGTTTTTTCTAATAATCTCCTTTCCCTTTCCCAATAATAATACTGTGGTCTTCTGGATTGTATGTGAATTCAAGAAGAGTCTGTATCATTTCTCCTTTCTTGACATCTTTTGTCACTGTCATGCCAATGACCTTTTGGTATTTGGTAACTCTAGTTTTTTTAACAAATGGAGTTACCATTTTTACCTGCTCTTCAGCAGAACCAAGCATGAATAAGATAGACCACAAATGCTCTCTACTAACAACACAATCCAAGCCATCAATTGTAATCTTCACATAACCCTTTCTTTTAACAAGAGAATTCCAATTCACTTCAAATAGAACTTCTCTTCCTCTTCCAGACACATCAGCCATGACAAACTTTCTCCTCTCTGACAAACGAGAGTGGTCTAAATACTCTTGACTGTAAATATCATCTTTGGTCATGGTGGGCAAGTTTCTCTAAAGTTTGTAAATATGAAGTTATGGCTCTCTTCCTCTCCTCTCTCCCAACAGCCTCTACTACAGTCAAGTATTCAGTTTCTTTAACAAGACTTTCTTTATTCCAATTTGATAGCATTGCAGATGCAACTCTACTCATAATCTCAAATGCATCATCAGTGACAATTTTTTGAAGCAGAGATTTTTCTTTATCTGTTAGTTCCATAAAAATATATTTATTTACCCATATTCATCATTGAATTGGCAAGATTCTTAGCTGCTGGCACCTGTGTTTTTACACCACCAGCCAGATCGACCATAGGAACTGCAGTTGTTTCTTCTTCTGTAGCTCCTGCTTCTGAGAACAATTCAGGACCTGCTGGTGTCTGTGGAGGAGGAGCTGGCTGTAGCCATGCTTCTGGCAACCAGTCCTCTGGCTCTTTATTGTATGCTTTGATAATTTCCCTTGCTGGCTTCTCTGATATTTCTCTTGGAGTTGCAAAGAGGGGGATTACAAGATTTGCCATTTCAATAGTAGTTGTCCTCTCCAATAGCTCTGAATTAGCAATAATGCTTTGTCCTTTGATTTTAATAACTCCTTCCCAAGGAAAATCATCTTCTCTGAGTTTGAAGAATGATAGTTTGTCTGATTTCTTAATTTCTCCAGTTTCTTCAGAACGCTCCAAATTTAGAGGAACTTCACGCATCTCACTTTCAAAATCCCTCCCCTCTGTAAGTTGCTCACCATCCTCTCTCTCGTAAAGATCCAATTCAAATGGCTCTATGTATTTATCATTTGCAATAAATCTTATCTTTGGAGCTGAATACATGTCTTCTATAATCCCAATTGAAATATAAGCGTCAACTGTAAGAGCATCTGTAACATGCTCCAAAGGAGTTTTCATTCTTTTCAATGCACTCTCTCTTGCTTGGGAGATTTCAAATGCGGTACTCCCTGTAACTTCTCCTTGTAGTGATTTACTAATGCCTGTAACATCATCAATCCTAGCCATTAGACGATCTTGAGCATCCCATGCTTCAATTCCAGGACCAGGAATCTCATTCCATTTTATATTCTTTGCATCTGATACTTGTCTTCCTTTGCCAGGTCTTGTTTTCATTTGACCATCTCCTTCCAAGTTTTCAGTTCCTGAATAGAAGAACTCTCTATAAATTGACAAGACAAGTTGGTCCATTGTCATGTTACGAACTTTTGTATAGAGTTTATGGTCATTACGCATTGATTCATAGACTCCAATTCCATAGAGACTTTTATCATCACGCAGTGTCCATGGTGCAGAATAAACAGAGAGTTTTTTATTCTTTGGAGACTGTGGCATTGGCTCATTAACAAGAACAACTCCTTCATCTGTCTGAACATAGAATGTATCCATGTCTAAATTCTCCCAGAACCAAATGCGAGTCACATACTTTGCTCCTTTTGAATCTCCTGTTCCTTTATCAAAGTCACTTATATTGTTGTCATCATCTACAATTCGTAGTGTTGGCTTTATGAATTTGAAATTCTTAAGATGTCCAAATTGGTGAGTAAACTTGAGCCAAGAATAATCCTTGAAGTAAATAGCATCATTGCAAGAATATGGATTGCCAACAATAGCAGCATCATCAAACCAAACATTCCAAGGACTCAGAGACTCACGAAATATATCATCATAATATGTATGGTCTGACTCCTCATAGACATTCTTCTTTGGATTTGCAGGGTTATATTTCTTCAAATCTCTTACAGGACGAGTTATGTTAAGAGGATATGTCCTTCCCACTCCTATCCCGTACTTTGCTTGGTTGAATACAAATGGCTTGAGAAGTGCTGTTCTTGATGAAGCAATGTCCCAACTTGATTCATATAAATTCTTAATTAATAGATTGTTCTTTTCATATTTCTTTTTACCAGGAGCAAGAACTGCTGTAGGATTTCTGTCTACAATTATACCAACAGCTGTTTGTATCTTTATGTATGGATTTGGAGGAACACTGTCTTCTTGCCACTCATCCTCAACATTCAAATTTACCAGTGAAGATCTCCATCCCAACTCATCATCTGATACCAATGTCTTCTTGCTTGCTGTTTTATTTATCTTATGAGGGATGTATGCAATGTCTGCTGCTTTCCAAATGGACTCAATACCAGTTCCTTTACGATGCTCCTTCAAATAATCTCTTCGCTCTTCAAACATATCAAATGCTGCTTTGTCTTCACTTGTCTTTTTATAAGTACCAGCATTTTTGACTTGCTCTTCAATCTGAGTTTTAAGATCTAGTGCTTTCATTGTTTTGTGATTTTACAAATTATGTCTTGCTCTTTTATAAAAAAATAACTCTCCAATTTTATATCTCCTTCCATTTTCATATTTATATCAACAGGCATTACTTTATGAAACATCAAAGTGTCCCCAATTGAGACTCCTTCTGAATCAGACCTAACTACAGTTCCTTGTGACACCTGTTCATCCTCCAATGATTGCTCTGGAATGTACAAACCATGGTCACTTTTAGTTTCTTCATCAGTTCTCTTCAATTCCTTCACCATAATATTCCCATTGTATAATTTTATTTCCATACTATTTGATGCTATTTTTAATAATAAATCGTTCATTCATGTATTCTTTCTCATACTCTGTCATGTGTTTCTTCATAGCATTATACAATGCCAAATCTTTCTTTTCTATCATTGTCTTAAAAACCCAATTCTTATTTGTTTTTATTTCTTCTACATTTACACCTGGAATATTAATCTCCATAACATTTACCATCCCTTGTCTCCAATCTAAATCACCTTGTTCTCTTTTAACTCTTTCAACACCATTTCTTACAGCCTCTTCAAGATTCTGCTCTATTGCACTTGATATTGCAATCCTCTCTGGATGTATATTTGATTGGTAAAATATTGAATATACTTTCATGTAGTTTTATTTTACTTCTTATATTGATAAAAGTAAAGGGATTATAAATTGACAAATCTATCAAGTCTAATACTGTCATCATGAAACAAACCTTTCTTCTTCTGGAATTCCTTAATCTTCTTTGCTTCTCTTGTTTCTGGTAGTTTAGTCTTTCGATTCCTCATTGTTTGTAAGAAGTATCTATCAATATCCGCAGCATGGTCTTCTCCATCACTATCAAGATCTTCAGGATGGGTCTCTGAATAAATAAGAGATGGTATTGTCCTTATAGAGTCATAACAGTTCTTGAAATAACGAATCTTTGGTGGAGTCTGATAATCATGGTACAAATACTGGTGCATTATCTGCCATCCAGAGATACGAGAACCAGCTCCTTTAGTACAAGGGATAATCATTGGTATAAGAGTTCCCTCTTTGCCTACACCATTTTTAACAAGGATTTCAGCTATAGTTTCTCCCGATCCTGTGTTTGTGTATATAGCAGAATCCACAACTACATAACCCAGAAAATCTCTTGCTTCATTATTTATCTTTACAATCTCTTTGGCTATCTGCTCTGCTTCCCATCTTGATGAGCCATCCTCTTTGTTCACATACAGTTCTCTATATTTATATATATTGCCATCAAAGTCTACAGCATACCAACCAAATGTTGCTGGCTTTGCTCTTCCATGGTCATAAGCTCCATACTTCCTCCAAGTATCAGGAATGTCAAATGGATCACAAACATGAATGTCTTCATTCCATTCAGAGAAGAACTGTCCTTCAAATAGATTCCAATCACCTAACAAGAATGCTTTTCTCTTTTCCTCTGGCAATCCTTCCAACTGGTCAAAGTATGATTTGTCTAGGTTGTTTCTATTGTCATTAGCTGTTGCTCTTATGTAATTGAATAGGTGTGCCTCTTTCTCTGTAGTCTCAAACTCTTTGTCCATCCAGATCTTCTTTACCCATCCATGTCCAATGGAGCCTGGATTCGTTCCTGCTAAGAATTTCGTATCAGCAATCCCTTTCCATCTCATACGAGTACGGAGCATTTCAAAAACATACTTCAAGTTCTTGGTCAGCTCGTCCACTCCAATAGCAGCAAACTCTGAAGAAGCATATTTAGCAGCATCATCCAAGTTACGCAATGCTATAACTCCTCCTCCATACTCTGGTGCCAGCACATACTCCTTGTCTCCTTTGTTTAATTGTCCAAGCCATGTTGGAAACTCATAATTGATTTTACTGATGTGGCGATCTTGTAATGATGGATAATCCTCACAGAACAATCCAACTCTAACTCCTCTCTGTCCTGTTGCTGCGTGATACTCTAATAGCAGTTTGACAAGCATCCATCTTAGCCAATATGATTTGCCTCCTCCCATGGCTCCTCCATACAGAGTGTATTTGTAATCCTTTACAGACTGCTCTGCTGTTCTTTGTTTCTCGTTAAAGTGAACAAGATCTGACCAATTTATGGATGTTTTATTTAATTCCTTGGGCATGTTTTATATTATCAATCACATTGTCAAATGTAACAAGAATTCCATCTGGAGAATAACTAAAGTAAGTATCATTGTTCGTAGTATCAATGAGTTTTCCACTTCTTATCTCTTCTAATACTGTATCAACTGATTTTGCTTTATTTTTACTAACAAAATCAAAGTCATTGGATCTGTATTTGTTGTACTGTTTCCCTCCATATGCATTCAATTCAAAACCACCATTCTTAGTTTTCTTTGTCAATTCCTGTAGAATTGTTTTATTGGAAGCATTTGCTCTATTTATCACTACATTTGCAATCTTACGCATGTCATCAATGCTTGCTGTTGCCTCTCCAAATATAACACCACCAATCTCTGGCAATTCTTTCTCTATTACTTTTACAGGTCTGTCTTTTATTTGATATTCTCTTGCCTCGAATTCTTTTCTGTCAAATAATTCATGCTTTGAAGGAGAAAACAAAGCAGTAGCAGCAACTCCAGCTCCAGCTCCTCCCATTAGAGTCTTCAAACCTATTTTGCCAAATGCTTGAACTGGTCCTTTGAATGGAGCTATCTCCCACCAAGTGACTCCTTTTTCGTCTGTGATGAGTTTAACATTAAACTTCTTAAGAAACTTACCTATCTCTTTTTCATAGAACTTATAGATTGGATTGTTTTGGTCTATTTTGCCAGAGATGTCAAAGGTTTCGGAAGAAGCATCAAATGAATTAGCTCTATTCCCAATAAGTTTTTCTTCTGGAATTGCCATTATTCTATCATAAGCATATTTCGTAATCGCCTTAAACTTCCCATCTCCGAGGACATCGGTGATTATCCAGTCATTTCCTCTTCCAGGAGCAGAGTTTATTTCCATTCCAACTTTTAATTTTTCAGAAGTAAGTATTGTGTCTATAAGACCATTTTCTCTTGATCTATATTTCCAATTATTTTGTGTACCCAACCCCTCTATCTTCATAGCAGTCTCTCCTGTAGGAAATCTAAGTTTCTGAATACTGTCTTCTGCTGCTTTTTTTATTTCTTCTCGTATCATACGAAAGTGGGCTGTAGGGTCGTTGTATTGTTGGAGTTTTTGTAATTCATTTGTTCTATCTAACTCAGGATATATATTTCTTGATACTGGATTTTCTCTCTCCAAATTCCCTTTCTGATGCAAATCACTCTGTACTTCCACAACTTCTCTTATTTTTGGTTGAGCAATTGGTTCACCAAAAATCTTTGCAGTCTCTAAATCTTTGTATGTAGTATTTCCAACTTTCCATTCTGGATCCAAATCTCTTGTTCGTGTATGTCCAAAATAATTGTTAGTTGCTCCTGGAAAATGTTGGCTCCCAGCACTTGTTTTTATAGGACTCTCATATATATGCTCCTGATAAGATCCTGGCATTAGACTCTCTTTTGGCAAGTTTGTGCTTTCATGTCTTCCTCCTCCTCCAATTAGTTTACCAGTTGTGGTCGTGTCTCCTTTGTCTAAACGCTTCAATGGTAGCAACTCTGCTTGCACATCTTTTGCAAACTTAGACACATCAACTTTATCACCATGCTTGGCTAGTATTTCATTTATAATATTCTTTTCTGTCAACTTCATTGTAGGATCTTTGGCAAGATCTGAAATGAATTGCTTTGAGACTGTAGAGCGACCTTTTAGTTTCTCGACGAGAGAAGTTGAGAGGTCTTGGAGTCCTTCAAAGATTGGCTTTGTTTCTTTTGCTACCGCACCAAGAATAGGCTTCACAGCTGCACCAAGTATTGGCTTAACTATCTTAGTCATTCCCATAGGAGTGAAATTAAGAGCTTGCTCAATTGTCTTTTCAGGAGACATGCGGGTGCTGAAGTTTTTATTCAAATTGGATCCAAACTCCTTGAATGCAGAAGAGAATGTATCAGGAGCAGGCTGGTCACTAAACAAACCTGGAACTCCCCTAGCAACCAGAGTCTTCAACTTAGAAGGAATCTCCTTTACAGTATCTACAAACAGATTTGGCTTTGGAGAAGTAGGAGCCATTACAGGAACTGTACTATTTGCTGTATTAAATTGTAATGGTTTGTATGGTGGCATTATTTATTTATTAGTCATTTGCCATTGAGTCTTATGCCTACACTCCTTGTGATAGTAAGCAATCTGTCCATCCGCAGTAAGCATTGAACCTCCACACACTCTACATCCAAATGCAGCTCTAGGAATTGCCGGCATTATTTTCTCTCCTGCTTTATGGAGTTCCATTCTAATTCTTTTTGTTACTGTGTACTTTGCCATGCTATTCTTATTTATAAGTTTATTCTGATTTATCAGTTATTTTGAATAATCATTTGCTAAACGATCCCAAACTTTTCTGTGAAGCCTGTTCATTGGAAAACGAGCAATGAGTGACAGATATCTTTTCAATTGGTGAAGAGCTGTTCTCTTCTTCTGTGCAGTTTTTTGTTTGTCTGTTTTATAAGTTTTTGTGTTTGCCATGTTTTATAAAATCTATTATCGGAATCATCTCCTCAATCACTACAAACAGTAAAGCAAAGCCAAGTGCAAATACAATTGGAGTGAAAAACAGAAATGCAAATATTGTAATTATAGTTTCAATCATGAGTCTAAGCGTATTATGAGCGGAGCACCATCACGTCCACTCACTTCAACTCTTTCTGTTGCTCTACCAATGACTTGGTCTTGTATATTTCTAAATGCTTGAACATCTGGTCCTGGATCTGCATAAATAACTCTACCATTTTTCATTTTCTGTATTATAATTCCTTCAGCAGCATCCAGTTGAGCAGACAATATCTTGTCATATCTCTCATGCAGTTTCTTTGCCATTATCTCTCTCAACTTTTGAGTTATGAGAGTTTTGGAGGAAACAGGACGTCCACCTTTTAATCCATTTATTTTTGATGTTGTTTCTCTTCCCATATGTGTGTTATCCTAACATCCTAATCACCCATCTCCTCCTTCTCCATCTCCTCATTTAAAGACCTCTCAAAAGCACGATCCAATTCACTCTCTTCACTCTCTTCACTCTCTTCATACATAGTATTGATTTTTTCTTCATCCATGATAATATATATCTATATTTATCTATTAAACAATCGATTGAATAATGATTTCCTATTTTCTACTTCTTCAATTGCTTCCTCAACAGAATCCTTTGAAGAGAAGAATTCAGCAGCAGAATCTACAATCTCATCTCCAGGAGACTCATCTGCTGTAATCTCATCTCCTATTCCAAAATTATCTCTCAAGTATTGTTTTGGTTCCAATCCTCTTGCCACAAGAAATTTAGATGCTTCATCAACTCCTTGCTCTTTTAGGAGGATAGATACTGCTTCTTTGAAATTGCTGTTATCCATATATAATATAATTATGCCTCTTTTGTTATTAAAAGTAAAGGATCTGTAAATATTTTAAATTCCTCATAATGTTGAAGATATCCACATTTAGTACAATAATCCCACTCAGTATAGTAATATACTTTATTTGGAATTACTTTATGTCCTCTTCTTTCCATCAAAGTTTCAACACACTTAGGACATTGATTTCCTTCTCCTATGATTTTCCTATTTTTCATTCTCTCTAATTTCTTCTTATGAGTAATCATATTACTTATAGTTAATTATTATGTGTTATTATGTTTTTTCCAAGATTGTGTAGGTACAACCCCCTTTCCCCTTTCAATTAAATTTGAATAGGAGAAAGAGAATCATACCCTTGGTTCAGTTTATTTTTTCCTGAGTTGGCCAATTTATAGCATGGTCGCCAAGGTTCCAGAACTATGGTTTAATGTCTGCGTTCCAGATATAAAACATCCCACAGACTCACACACATAAAAAGCCCCACACTAATTAAATAGTATGGGACAAATTAAATGCTTTGTTGACAACAACAATGGTATTGGGAAATACAGCGGTTGTTGTCGTCAACGAAACATTCAATTGGTTTTTTGTATTTCCCATCCAGTAAGTATGCCTGATATTTGTAAAAAAGAAAAGGTCTTTTATTGTTTCACAATGAATTTATCAATAAGTAAAGAAAATCACTGTAAATATGTTTGAATATCAAAGGCAATATATTCTTCACCTTTTTCAACATCAAATTTCTCTACATGTATTTTGTATATAAATTTGTCATTAAATAGATATTTCTTTTGCAGTACATCTATAAATGATTTTATTCCATTGTCAATGTCAGATGCTCTACTTGAGAATCCAAACTGCAACTTCAACTGTAATTTACCGTATGGCACTTTTAGTTTAGGAAGCAAGTAGAATAAGTCATTTTCATACTGTGTATATTCTTTAGTTTTGAATCTTCTCCCTCTCCATGCTTGATTGACACTTAATGCTTTTATTGGTATTTCTATCATAAAACTTTGTTTTAGAATGGTGTCCGATTTTAGTTTATTTTTTCAGACTGATAAAATAACCTTACAAATCAATGGTTTTTTTCTTTATTTACTTTTCCATTCTTACAATCTTGATTTTCGCTTTACTTTCCCATCAAAACACGCTATAATCAATGTAGGTAGTGAGGAGAGCAAAACAAAGCAACTTAATATACTGCAATTATGCCTCTTTATTCCTGAAAAGTAAAGTAGTAGTTATTTTCAATAAAAATTGCACTGGGATTATCGTTAGTGACTGCAATATGAAACGACGACATTCTGGTGCAAATAAACTGATGAATCAGAATGAAAATAAGAATTATTAACCAATGTGCCTTGCCACACTCTCTGTTATTTTCCTCACATTGGGAAATAAAAGAGAGGCTGGCAGTGAAATAATAAAAATAGATGAAACACAAAGATATAAAAATAGATGCATCAAGCAACAAGAAGATGTATTTTATTTCAGAGGAAAATATAATCAGAAATTTGAAAGAGAAAGAGCACTGTGTAGTTTCTATAAGTGCCAAATTTGGAGTTCTGGTAATGGGAAGATCTGCAGTTATAAATCTTGGCTTGAATCATATGTGGATTAAGATGTATTACGACCCTGTTCAAAAAAGTATTGCATGGAAAGTAAAAGGAAGTGTAAGTCAAGAGGAACTAAAGGATGGATGGAAGCTGGTTAAGTTGGACAAACAAGGACAGTATAAAAGATCTATATCAAAAATAATGGGACAGATGCTTTTATCAGGAAGGAAAGAGAGTTACAACAAACTTGAAGTAAAGAGATACAGATACTATCAGGAACTTTTATCAGATGATTATTATTATGTTGAATTAAAATAAATTTATGAACTACGAACTAGACCAAGAAAGAGTAGAGAAGGAAGCAAAATCTGCTGCTGACAAATCAATAGGAAGTCTCTATGATGAAATAGATGGCAGAGCAGAGTATGAAGCAGAACTATTTGTTGCACATAACTATGCTCAAGACCATCCTATAAGAGAGGAATTGAAGCAGACATTCAAACTTATATTTGTAGAAGCCATTAAACGACTAATTTAGAACATTATGGCACTCATTATTAAAAATAGATCTGTTGTTTCAGCTAAACCAATTGCAGTTACAAGCAAACATGTTCTACAGAAACTAGCAACTTTGAGGAAAGAAGGAATTGAAGGATTGCAGCAGTCATTCAACAAGAGTGATGGTAAGTCTGTAACACTTCATTCAGTTCTTACTGAGAAAGATTTCTGGATTACAAGTGGTAGAGTCAAAAGAACTATACTCACCCATGATGCTGTAAAGAAGTTAGCAGATCTGGCTGGAGTTCTAAAGAACTATAAGAATACAATTCTTACTCAGCCTGATGCATACAACAATTATCAGTACACATGGCAAGTTGAGATTTGTACTACAAAAGGAGACTGCTGTATTGGTGTAGGAGAAGCGAACAGAAGTAACTTGGGAGCAAAAGGTCGTGGCAATCCTGCAAACATGGCAGAGAAGAGAGCATACGATAGAGCTGTACTTCGTCTCCTTGGAATCACAGGACTGCTTAGTGAGGAAGAATTACCAGATGAAGACCAAACTGATAAAATGGAAGGACTTACCCATGAAGAAAAGAAAAAGATAGCTCCAATTGTAAATCAACTCCTACTTGCAAAAGACAACAAGAATTTGATTTCTTTTGGAAATGAGATGAAGACCAAAGCAAAAACTCTAAATCCTGCACAGCTTGAGTATTTACGAAAACTGTACAAGAAGCGTGTATCTGAAGTCAAGAAGGACATATTTTGATAATTATGAATTTAAAATCTTTATCAAAACTTAGAGAAAAACATCCATTGTGGAAAGGATGGAGATATATAGACTCAAAAGGATATGTAGTTGTCTGGAGTGATTTTGGAAAACAGCATGAACACAGAATGGTAATGGAAAGTCACATAGGAAGAAAATTGTCAAGTAAAGATATTGTTCATCATAAAAATGAAATAAAAACTGATAACAGAATATCAAACTTAGAGTTATTAACAACTGCTCTCCATAATAAAATACATCTATCTGGGAACAAGTTTAATCTAGGTAGAGTCCACACAAAAGAGCACATAGAGAAAACATCAAAGCATTTGTTTGGAAATAAACATAGATTGGGAAAACTTCACTTGAATAAAACAAAAGAAAAAATGTCAGATTCACAAAAGAAAAGATGGAATAAAATAAAATTATTATGAAAATATTCAAATTCAAAGATGAGAGTTTCATTAGACACAAGAACACAGCAACAAGTTGGTACACACTGGCTGTTCTCTGTGATGTTGTACTAATTGCACTCGTCGCATTATACTTCTATGCATAAGACTCCAACTCAAATTGAAATTGGCTTGGACAAGATATCACCATCAGCACTTGATTGCTTTGAGCAATGTCCAAAATTATTTTATTACCAGAATTGGTTAGGTATAAAATTGGATGAAGACAAACTTCATATGGATTTTGGCAATGCAATTCATGCTGCAATTGAAGTTGTATATCTTGAATATGATAATCATTTTGGAGGAGGCTGGCAAGCTGGTTCATTTGAGCCTGTACAAAAAAGATTCCTTGAACATTGGAGACAAGACCATGTAAAAGAAAGGACATTTGAAAACTACATGGAGACAAGAGCAGGTAAAGAATCTGGTTTCAAAAATAAAGAGGATCTTTACAGATACATGAAAGCAGATGGAATTGCAATTTTGAAGTCGTATTGGGAGGAGAAAGAGAAAATGCTGGTTGATTACAATCACGATCTTGTTGATTTTGAATTGTATCGTAAAATAGAATTACACAATCCAGAGGATCCTAGTGACGCTTTGCCGATCCCTTTATCAATGAGATTGGATGCAATGACTAGAGACAAAACAAAGATAGTTGACTTCAAAACAAGTAAGAATGAGTACGATGAAGTTGAATCCAGAAATAAGATACAAGGTCAATGCTATCTGTTTGCACATCTTATGGAGACTGGAAACTTTATAAGTAAGTTTGATTATATTGTTTTGAGAAAAGGATTGAAAAGTAGTGAAAGAGTTGAAGTTGTGCAACTTGAATATGATATGGCTGATATGAATGCATTTTATGCAAGAGTAAAAGCGATATTAGTTAAGATTGCACAGAGACAGTTTGACAGACCGATAAAAGGTCACAATAACTGGTGCAATTGCTTGAAGTATGAAGAAGCATTGAGTGTGAAAGAAATACAATTAATAGTTTAATATAAATAAACAATATCATGGAAGCGTCAAAGAAGTACACGAAAGAGAATGGAGGTCTAAGGATTTCGTTTAGTGATGGATCTGCTCACACAGTCAAGTTGATTAAGGACAAATTGGACAATATCCCTGATGGAAAAGGAGGAACTATATCAGGAATGAAGTATTTGGTTGAAGAGGATGGAGAGCAGAAGACTATTTTTACAGGTTCAATTGGTTTGGTTAGCAAATTGGCAGCTTGTAATGAAGGAGATGTTGTTACGATTCAAATGAAGAAAGCAAATAACAAGAGTTTCTTTGTTGTTACAAAAGCAGGTGAAGAGATTTTAGAAGAAGGAGAGCTTCCTGTTATCTCGGACGATGAAGAAGTTCCAATGGAGCCTAAGTGGTAAATATATAATATCATGAAAACTGAAAAAACAAAAGAGATTGTAGTTCTAGAGAAGAAAGTAAGCAAGCTGATGCAAGCTGTTGAGAATCAATCAATCTCAAGCAATGAAGAAATGATGCAAGCAGGAGAGTTAAGAAAGGAGATAAAGACAGTAGCAAAAACAGCAAAAGAGGAGAAGGAGAAAGCAACAAAGCCACTCAATGATGTTCTCAAGACAATCAGAGATTGGTTTGCTCCTTTGGAGGAAAATTGTAAAAAGGCAATTGTCATTGTGGAGTCTGAAATGAGAAAGTACCAGAATGAGATTGATGAGAAAAGAAGGAAAGCAGAAGCAGAGGCACAGAAGATCGTTGATGCTGCTCAAAAGAAACTTGAAGAGGGAAAAATGACAGAGACTGCTTTTGAAAAGACAGTAGAGAAACTAGAGACAAAACTTGAAACAGTGCCTGAAGTTATTACCAAATCAGAAGACTTCCACACCAGAGTTATAAAGAAAGTTCGCATCGTGGATGCTCTTTTAATTCCTAGAGAGTATCTTGTACCTGATACTGTAAAGATAAATACAGCTGTCAAGTCAGGAACTATAATTCCTGGATGTGAGTTGTATGAAGAGCAAACATTCGTATGATATTCATAATTATTGCAATTGTTATTATTGGTGTCTTTTTAATTCCTTCTGACTTATGATTAAATTTGCTGCTCAACTACATGGTTTTAGAAAAACTACAATTGGAGATAACATAGTATCATTCTCAGTTGATAGAGTTTATTCTGAAAGCATAAAGGAAATTGTGGGAGAAGACATTGGGACTCAATACATAATTCATCTTGAAGCAGTAAATACAGGAACAAATCTTAATGTAGATCCTGTTGAGTTGAAAGATCGCTTTGTAAAGAAGTTGCATGCTCTTCTTGGACAGTTGGCTGAAGCAAAAGGAACGAAACCAGAAGAAGAAAAAGAAAGACTAAGAAAGCACCTTATCTCTTTAAAGTTGATGGAGAAAAGCACTAAAGAGTTGGATGTAAAAGGACTTGCGATTGGTTGTAATATTGTTGAGAAGTGGATAAATGAATAAATAAACATGAATAATAAACAAAATCCATTCTTAGGTTACTTTGATAAACTTTTCAAAGAGCAGGGAAAAAAGATAAATCCAGTTCATGAGATTGTAAATATGTATTTTGTTATGAATAAATTGGACAATATGCCAGCATCCTTCTACAAAGGTAGATATTCATATGGAAAATTGTCAAAAGAAGCAAAGCTACTTTATTCAGCATGTGGAATGGTTCTAGACGATGCATTGTGGTGTCTAGATAAAATGAAGTACAAAGCAGAGCGTGGTAAATTTGAATGGACGATATCAACTTGTTTAAAGCACAATCTATCATGATAAAGAAAAAAGAAAAAATTGAGAAGAAAGCAGGAGATACGCTTGCTGCTACTATAAAAGAGATAAGAGCAAAGTTTGGTGAAGATGCCATAATGATGCTCAATGAAAAAAGCAATGTAGATGTTGATGCTATTTCAACAGGGTCTATTGGTCTGAATCGTGCTCTTGGAGTTGGTGGAATGCCTCGTGGACGTGTTGTGGAGATCTATGGGACAGAAAGCTCTGGCAAGACTACTTTGTCTCTGCATATTATCGCTGAAGCCCAAAAGAAAGGAGGTATTTGTGCATTCATAGATGCCGAGCATGCAATGGATCCTCAATATGCGAAAAAGATTGGAGTTTCAACAAACACTCTACTCATTTCCCAGCCAAGCAGTGGAGAAGAGGCATTGAATATTGCAGAATCTTTAATCAGGAGTAAAAAGATTGATACGATTGTAATTGACTCTGTTGCTGCTTTGACACCTAGAGTTGAGATTGAAGGAGACATTGGTTCTCTACAGATAGGAGCACAAGCAAGACTTATGAGTCAAGCATTGAGAATCCTAACTTCAGCAATTGCAAAAAGTAAAACTCTTGTTGTGTTCATAAATCAAACAAGAGTGAATATTGGAGGATATGGAGATCCTACAACTACAGCAGGAGGTAAAGCACTCAAATTTTATGCATCTGTGAGAGTCGAGGTGAAAAGAATTGCAACAATAAAGAAAGGAGACGAAGCAGTTGGTTCTAGAATTAGAGCAAAAGTTGTAAAGAACAAAGTTGCAGCTCCATTCAAAGTTACTGAATTTGATATTATTTATAATGAAGGAATATCAAAAGAAGGAGAGCTGCTTGTCCTTGGAGAAAAATATGAAGTTCTTAAGAAGACAGGATTGTCATATGAATTTAATGGGACACGCTTTGGAAGAGGATATGACTCTGCAAGAGAATATTTAAGAGAAAATAGTGGAGTTGCAGAGTTGATTGAAGAAGAGATTAATAAAAAAGAAATATGACAGTACAGAAATTTGAAGAAAAATACGGAGACAAAGGAGGAATAAACAAATTAACAGAATTGCGTTCTTTGCTGTTCACTCAAAAATACATAGCAAACCATTTTGGAGTTACAAAAGAGAGAGCGAGACAATGGATTCTGGAGTTCTTTGGAGAGCCATACAATCCTATTGCAGATAGGAGAGATGCTATAATGTTAAACATGGTTGACTTTGCAAAGAACAATACAAAGAGGCAGTTTGATTTAGCATTCAGAGGAACACAGTATTATAGAGAAGTATTATCAATTTGTATTGAACAAAAAATATATGATACTATCTGATATAGAAATCAAAGAAGCAATAGAGGATGGAACTATTGAAGTTAATGGAAAATTTGACATTCATTTTGGTTCAAGCTCTTTAGACTTACACTTAGACAATTCTTCTTTGAAGTTGAGATCTGGTGGCACTATTTATTTGAACAAAGAGTATGGAGAAAGTTTATTCATGGAAGAAAAAGATTGGGATTCAATCATTATACTTCCAGGTGCCTTTTATATTCTTTCAACTTCAGAGAAAATTAAATTCTCAGATAGCATTGTAGGATTTGTTCAAGGAAGAAGCTCTCTTGCTCGTATGGGAATACAAGTCCACGCTGCGGGATTTGCTGATGCTGGATTTGAAGGCACTATTACTCTTGAAGTTACAAATCTTACAGAAAGACCTATTGTAATTCCTGCTGGGACAAGAATCTGCCAAATGGTATTTGCAAGAACTGGAAAACCATCAGAGCATCCATATGGGAAAAATAAAAGAAGCAAGTACCAAGGACAAATTGGACCCACTCTAACAAGAATCAATAAAGATTATGAAAAATAGAATGAAGACAAAGATACTTATCATAGGCTCGGGAATTGGAGGTCTTGCATCTGGTGCATCTCTAAAAGAAAAAAATGAAACAGACTTCTTGATTGTTGACAAGTGCAAAGAACTGCCAATGAATCTTAGTAATGGTGTTCACTATCTTCACAGCAATGATTTTGGAACTCCATTTCCATTTGAATTGAAGAAAATTACAGCAGTAGAGGAAATCTGGGATCCTAGAACAGATGTATTCAAAAAGACATCATGCATTCCTGACATGATGGAATATTCAATGAAAGTAATGGGAATGAGACATCCATCTAGCATTGGAGATCCAGGAACAAGAGAGTGGGATACATTTCTTCCTATGAGTAATAATATGAATGATTTGTTGAAAGGATATTATGATTATATTGGAGAAAAGCATTTCTTGTGGGACCAGAAATTGGAAAGAGTTGATGAAGAAAAAAAGACAGCCTATTTTGAAAATGAAATTATAGAGTATGAACATATGATAACTACAGCTCCTCTTAATTCATTTATAAAAATGTGTTTTAGGAAAACAGATCTAGAATTCAAATACACTCCTGTTTTTGTAACAAATTATAAAACTACAAATATAGTTGCAAACTGGCTTCTTGGCTTGTATGTTTCAGATCCTCAATTCCCTCCATATAGAATAACTGTTTTGAATAACATTATTTCAATGGAGTCTGTAAAAGAGATGACAAGGACTGAAGAAGAAATTGTAAAATATCATCTTGGTCGTTACTTTGAATACTCTCTGGATACTGGTCAGAAGTATACATGGGAGACAGGAAGGATATTTGGCTTATCAAAAGAGGAAAGAGATAAACTTGTTTCTTCTTTTGAGAGAAGTGGAATCCATCTCTTAGGTCGCTTTGCAAGATGGGATGGGAAACTGTTACTGGACACTACGATTTTACAGGCAAAAGAAATAATAGATAAAATTATATGAACACAAATGAACAAATGAATAAGATTCTAGAGACTGCATATCCAAATGCAAGAGTTGGGTTTATAAGAGTTCTTGTTGATGCTTTAGATCTTCATGCAAGAAAGAACCATGATTATAATGGAGCTCTTTCAGTTCAAGTCCATAACAAGTTTGAAATGTACTCTAAGTTGAATGATGTAAGAAGGAAGTATTCCAGATTGTATCATTTGTTAGCTGAAGAGAAAGAAATGAAAGTAGATGAACAGCTTGAAGACACAGCAATTGATTTAGGAGTTTATGCATTTTTATTAACAGAGTATATAAGAAGTGAACAATAATATGGAAAAAATATATCATAAGAATGTGATTGAAGACTTGAAAGAATTTAACAAATTCATGGGAATCAAGAAAATGGAATTTGATTGGAAAAAGAGCAATGAATCGGCTGCAAAAGATTGGAATAAAAAGAAGCCAAAAGATGAAGATTCTTTTATAAAATACTATGAAGAGTCAAAAGATTATATAGAAGCTATGGCAACTTATAATGCCATGGGGAAGAAATTAAGATTAATAGAAAAGATTGCAAAAGTTATTGCTGACATTCCAGGAATAAAGACAATTGTTGATTATGGATGTGGAGTTGGTTCAGACTCTCTACATTTGAATCAACTAGGATATAAAGTTATTGCAATGGATGTGCAAGGTCTTGCTCTTGTTTTTGCAAAAGGTAGATTCCAGAAATATGGAGCAAAGATAAAAATAGTAGAGTCTAATTATAAGTCAAAGATTCCTAAATGTGATTTGATTTTATCTCTTGATACTCTTGAGCATGTTTTTGATCCATATAAAACTCTTGATACGATGTTCGCTGCAAAGCCAAAAGCAATTCTATTGACAACTGCATTTGGAGTCCATGACCATGACAATCAAGGAGGAATTCCGATGCACACAGATCACAAAGTTAATAAAGTTGAAAAGTATATAGAGTCACGTGGTTATAAGAAGCAAAAACTTACAATGGCATTTCCGCCACGTCTATTTATAAAACAATAATATGAAGACTCCTTGGTGTACTGCAAGAAATCATATGATTGGGAATAAATATGGGAAAGATTTGAAGAATTGGAAATTAAGAAAACACAACTGTAATGGATCTTGTAAAAAAAATAATCATAAAATAAAATGAAAATACACCTAGTAAATTATTCGCCAAACCCAAAAAAGGCAATAGCAAGCATGTTCCTAAATATGGGAATTGGAAGAGACATAACAAATCTTGACCAAATAACAGAAGTAGAAGCACAGGATGCTTTGAAAGAAATATTTAAAAGTCATCTTGATGCTCCACTTGAGGCTGCAAACTTTCAATTTTTTTGGGAGGATATACCTTTGTTTTTAAGAGCACAACTTGTTAGACACAGAGTGGGTTGGTCTTTTGCAGAAAGAAGTCTAAGATTCTATGATGCAAATCTAAAAGACCAAGTTGAAAATTATGATTGGGATGCAGTTCCAACTATAACTGATAAACAATTTAATAATAAAATATTTGGAGGTAAAACAATAAAGGAAGTTTATAAGGAAGAAATGTCTAGACAAATGTTTCTCTATTCAAAACTACTAGAGGAAAATGTAGATGCTCAAGACGCTCGCAATGTTATAGGAGTTCACTATAATACTGCGATGCAAACAACTTGTAGTTATAGAGCACTGCGTGCCATGCTTGCGGATAGGTTGAGTTCGCAAGCACATCCATTCTGGCAGAAAGCAGCAAAAGAAATAAAAAGACTAGTCACAGAAATTGACAAGGATCTCGGGGATGGCTTGATTGATAGTTGTCAACTTCACGGTCGATGTGTCTGGAATAGTCGTTTTGATAGGGATTGCAATAGTTGTATAGAGAGAGGAAAGAAAACAAAGCATGCTCACATTTGGAGCAGAGATACTAGTTTTGGTAAAAATACACAGTGTGATTGTGGCATTTTGAAGCCATTTGACCAGCTTGGAGATGGAGTTCTTATTAGTTAATAATTATAATAATATGAGTTACAAAGTAAATCAAATTGTAAAGAACAAAAGAAGTGGATTGGTACGAAGGATTACTAAAGTGGCAAAGGGAAATGTTTCTTGGATTTCAAAAGATGGAGAGAAGAAAGGAACTTGTTTAGAGGAAACTATGAATTCTTGGAGTGCAGGAAAAGACAATCGTTAGTAGTTGTATTCTGCTCCTATAAATAATGGGAGCAGGGACATGCCTATTAAAGACAATTTTGTACATCTGCATTTGCACTCCAGCTATTCATTCACTGATGGATATGGACTTCCTTCTCAGTATATTTCTCGTACAATTGCAATAGGACAACCAGGTCTTGGAGTTACAGATCATGGAAATATTTCAGCACACTATAAATGGTACAAACAATGCAACAAAGCAGGAATAAAACCAATACTTGGAATTGAATTCTATTTAGTAGAGAATGAAGCAGGACTAAAAGAAAGAAGATACAACCACATAACAGTATTGGTGAAAAATAATACTGGTTATAAGAATTTAACAACTTTAGTTACTAAATCTTGGTGTGAGCAATATTATTACAAACCTAGAATTACATTCAAGGATTTATTTGACCACCAAGAAGGATTGATAGTTCTTTCCGGTTGCTTATCATCTCCAATTACGAAGAGATTGGCAGACAATGATATAAAAGGAGCAGATGCAATGATTGAATTATTTAACAATAATTGTGATGACTTTTATTTGGAAGTACAACCAGTTTCATTTGAGGATGGATTGCCAGCATATAAAAGACTGTTAAAATTGTACAATGAAAAGTGGAAAGACAAAGGACTAAAAATAGTTGCTACCAATGACTGTCACTATGTATGTAAAGAGCAGCACAAGATTCAGGAGATATTACTGTGTGTACAAACAAATGATAAAATTGACAATCCAGATCATTGGAAATTTGACCAAGAAGATTTTTATTTGAAAACGAGAAAAGAGATGGAGGATTCATTGCAAATATTACATCCTGATTTTGATTTCACAGAATCACTAGATGAAACTCTGAAGATTGCAGAAATGGTTGACTTCACATTTCCGACTGCAAAGCCAATTAAGTTTCCAATGGAGGAGTCATTGAAGATTGATTATTTGAGAAAACTCTGTTATGAAGGAATGGTGAAGAGAGGATTGTCAGGAGAAAATAAATTTAATTTGGAAGGAATAACAGAGAAGCAATACATAGATCGTTTGGAGTATGAGATTGATTTGATTATTAAAAAGGATTTTATTGATTACTTTTTAGTTATTACAGATTTGATTCAGTGGTCAAAGAAGAATGAAATTCTTGTTGGTCCTGCTCGTGGTTCTGCTGCTGGGAGTTTAGCATGCTATGTCTTGGAAATTACAGAAGTAGAGCCAATTAGATGGGGACTTATTTTTGAGCGTTTTATTGATTTGAATAGAGAAGATTTGCCAGATATTGATATTGACTTTGAGGATGTGAGAAGACATGAAGCAAAAGAATACTTGGAGAATAAGTATGGAAAAGACAAAGTTGGCAATCTTATTACATTTTCTACATTCAAAGGAAAGAGTGCAATTGATGATATTGGGAGAACATTCAAAATTCCATTCTCTGTATTGGATAAAGTAAAGAATGCAATAATTGAAAGATCTGGAGGAGACTCAAGAGCATCATTTACACTTGAAGACACATTCACAAGTGATGTTTTTGAGTATCCAAAAATTGCAATGAAAGAGTATCCTGCTTTGCATTATGCAATAGAATTAGAAGGACAATGGAGGCAAATGTGTATATCAGGAGATACAAAATTGAAAATGATAAGAGGAGAGACTACTATAAAAAGATTGTCAGAAATGAAACCAAGTCATAGAAATAGAGAGATAAAATCTATGAATAAAAATGGAGAATTGGTATTTGTAAAGACAAAAGACATTTGGTGCAATGGAAAGAAACAGCTATATAGATTAAAAACATTTGATGGTTATTCAATTAAGACAACAGACAATCATCCATTTTTTACATTGTATGGATACAAAATGCTTAAAGACATAAAAGTTGGAGATTTGGTGGCAACAAATGGCATTTTTATAAAAGGAAGAACTCCATGGAACAAAGAAAAAAAAGGAAGTCAAATTGCATGGAACAAAGGTCTTAATAAAAAATTGCATCCTTCAATAAATAAGCAATCCATACAAATGATTGGAAATAAAAACTCCAAAGGTGTTATTAGAAATGAAAATTCTATATATTCATTTACAAAAAGAGTTTTTGACAAATTTGGAAGAATTTGCTCTATTTGCAAATCTCAAAAAAATGTTGTTGCTCATCACATAGACCATAAGAGAATTGACAATAGAACAGAAAATGGAGTTCCTCTTTGCAAGAGATGCCATAGTAAAGAGCATAAGTTAGCTCCAAAGAAAGCAAAGGAATACATGAAATGGTCTATTGTAAAAAGTATAAAAATAGACAAAATAGAAGATGTTTATGACATAGAAATGGAAATGAATGAAAACTTTGTTGCAAATGGATTCATTGTCCACAATTCACAGCATGCTGCTGGAGTTGTTATTAGTAATGAACCTCTTACTGACTTCTGTGCAATATATAAAGTAAAAGACCAACAAGTGATAAGTATGGATTATAAAGATTGTACTGATACTGGTTTGTTAAAAATTGACATCTTAGGATTGAACACACTTTCCGTTGTTTCTCTTGCTTTGAGGATGATTAAAGAAAGAACTGGGAAAGAAATCGACATTTATACTCTTAAATTAGACGATCCAAAGGTCTATAATTGGTTTTGCAAAGGTAAATTGTTTGGCATCTTCCAGTTTGATGGTCAAGCTGTGAATCAAGTTTGTAGACAGATTTTACCAAAGGATTTTGAGAGTCTATCTGCCATTTCTGCTCTTGCAAGACCAGGACCTTTGAACAGTGGAAATACAACCAAATACATAAGCAGGAGAAATGGGAGAGAAAAAATAACTCATGTTCATCCAATAATGAAAGGAATTACAGGAGACTCTTATGGCATTGTTATTTATCAGGAACAGGTTATGAGAGTTATGCGTGAAATTGGAAAAATGAGTTGGAAGGACACTTCAGATATTCGTAAGAATATGTCAAGATCTACTGGTGTTGAAAAGTTCAATACATTTAGAGATAAATTTATTCCAGGAGCTTTGGAAAATGGACTAACACAGAAGCAAGCAGATGACATTTGGGAAGAAATGTGTTCATATGGAAGTTGGGCATTCAATAAATCACACTCAGTAAGTTACACTGTTATAAGTTATTGGACAATGTGGTTGAAAGTGCATTATCCAATGGAATTCTATAGTTCTATTATGGCACTCACCCATGCAGAAGACAAGAAAAAGAAAATCTTAAAAGAGTATTTGAGAGAAGGATTCAAAATACTTCCAGTTGATGTAAATAGAAGCAAGGAACACTTTAGCATAGATGATACTTTTCTAAGAATTGGATTTGAAGATGTAAAGGGAATTGGAGAAACAAAGTCTGGTAGATTGGTAAATAACCAACCATACTCTTCATATACAGAATTTGTTAAAAAAAGCAAGTTGAACCAAACTACCGTAAAGAATTTAGTTGACTTAGGAGCATTCGACTCTATTGGAAATGCTTCTGTTCAAAATACTTTATTTGGAGAAGAAATAAAGGAATATGAAAAAGAAGAGATGTCAATTGCAAAAAGATTATCAATCTGTCCTTGGGATGTTGATTTTGGAATTGAAAAGAATTGGTTGCCATTTATTAGGGAGCATCTTGATTATTTCAAGAAGGAGCCTGTTAGCATAGAATCATTGAAAGAAATGGAAGGACCTGAAGATGTAATTATTTATGGAGTTACTTATGACAAGAACTTAAGAGATACCAGAGAAGTTAGTCTGTCAAGAGGAAAGGAGATAGATCCAAACAAATACAAAATTGTTCACTTCATAAACAAAGAGTGTATAAAGGATTTTAGAGGACAGGAATGGACGAGCCAAGGAGAATTAAAGAAGTATAATGATAGAGGTGGAACACTATTAAAACAAGGAACTGATTATTTAATTGAAGACCAATTTCAGTTTGCCAATTTTGTAATTGAAGATGATACTGATTTCATAACAGTTCGTTTGAGCCAAGTAATGTTTCCGATGTATGGAAAATTGTTGTTTGAAAAAGTTGGAGCAGGAGATCCTGTTGTGATAAAGGGTAAAATGGGTAGTGGAATTAGAATGTTTTTTGCAAATAAGATCTTGAGTTTAAAAGAGTATAAAGAGAAAATAGACAAAGAAAAATATGAAAAATAATTTCTTTTCAAAAAACTCATTCTTACAATCTTTTTTAGGACTCCTAAAAAGACCTTATTTATCAGTCCTTTTTGGAAGAAACAGCATTTCCGATTTTACTTTCTTGATTTTCGCTTTACTTTCCCATCAAGAAGAGGTATACTTAAAAGAGAGGATAGGTCATTGAAAACTGAATAGGGGTAACAAAAATACTTATGAGAAAAAGAACTGTATACTATGTCTGGTACGCAACATCAGATGAAAACCAAAATGGCACACATCATCGCAGTGAACCATTTTATGAAATTGGGGAAGCGAAAGCAGAAGCAAGCAAGAAGTGGGAAACTAACGACTATGTATCGTGCGAAAGGGTGCGGGAAGTTTTCGGAAACTGGGCTTGGCGACAACAAGACAGAGCAGAGTGTGAAATCATTGAAGTAGAGTAGCCCGTTATGTGTTCCGTTCTGCTCACTCATAACGGGTGGCAGAGCAGAGTAGAAATTATCAAAAACCCTATTCAGTTTTCAGTGGCTTCCTTTAATGCAAACACAATGAAATACACCACAATAGATGATTGCAAGACTGCAATTGAGAAAATAGAGAAGAGAGATTCTTTGAGAGACGAAACAATCCGAGGACACATTGAAGCAGTAAAAAGTATGTGGACAAATCATGAGACTCCAAAGTTTCATCCATATTATGAGTTAATATGTGACAATAGTTAATTATTACAATACCATGATTAACAGAGCGATAACAGAAAATAATATGACCAAAATTACAAAAGAAATCGTGCTCAACAATTTAGAGGAAATCAAGAAATTCATCGCCGAATTAGAGGAAATCAAGAAATTCATCGCCGAAGCAGAACAAGAGAAAAAAGAAGAGAAAAAAGTAGGCATCGCCATCAAAAACCGCTTTACAGGCTTGATAATCTTTCAAAGCACAAAGACCACATTCAAAGAGGCTGTGGTTGAGAGCTTGGCAAGCAGTACCAACCTTATCGATGCCGACCTTAGTGGTGCCAACCTTAGCGGTGCCAACCTTCGCTATGCCAACCTTCGCGATGCCAACCTTCGCGATGCCAACCTTCGCGATGCCAACCTTCGCAATGCCAACCTTCGCAATGCCGACTTTAGCGGTGCCGAATTAAACTGTGCGAAGTTCTATGGTCGAGGCGGTACAAAAGAATTAACAAAAGCACAACTCCCTGCATTCCTTGGAGCGTTGGGGTTTGTAATTGTAGACTAATATGACCACCATACTTTCAGCCGAGCAGGATAAGTTTGCGGAGGGGTTTATTGCTGAATATGACATAGTGAATGATGGAACAAATGAACCCTATATTACAGGGGTGATGGATGAAAACATATATTCAGTCGATTGTTTAATGGAGAAAGTTAATATCTTCCTCCTCGCCTCCAACCAAAGAGTCAGACTCCAGACATTACAGGAAGTGCGGGGGATGATTGGGGAAGAGAAGAAATCCGAGCATTATATCGACAGAGGAGTTTGAAAAAATGGAAGAACTGGCACTTAATGACACAATGAACTAAAATCAAAATTATGAAAACAATCGGAATAATCACAACAATACTGGCATTTTGGATAGCAATATATTTTGCTTTCGAGTTAAAAGGACTGTATTCACTATTAGTAGTAATACCTGGCGGAGTTTGGTTAGGGTATTTAATCGCACGTGCGTATGAATAAAATGACCCCCACCCTTTCGGCCGAGCAGGATAAGTTTGCGGAGAAGTTCTTATGTTGGGTAGTACTTGGCTCAACACTTAATGATGGTTCTGAGTTACGATGGAATGTAGGTGATGGAAAATTGCCAAACATAGAGAAAGTCAAATCCTTCCTCCTCGCCTCCAACGCCCGCATTAGACTCCAGACGTTACAGGAAGTGATAGAGATGTGTGAGGTGGAGAAGAGATTATCAGATAAGAAATAACTATGACCACCCTTTCAGACAAGAAGCAGAAGAAAGCAGCCACCCACACACCAGACTGCACCAAGCAGGCGAAGAACTGCACTAAATGGGCGAAGGAGTGCATTTGTAACATAAATAAATAACATTATGCCATTCAAAGACACAAACGAAGGAAGTACCCATTACCAGAATGACGGTTGCGGAGAGCCGGCACATAATAATCTGCCCCACCCACCTATAGAACAAGAAATTGAGGCGTTTGAGAAAATAATAGATAATTTACCGGCAAGGGTTGGCGAAACACCTAAAAGCAAAAACCTTATGAAAGAACAGTGCTGTAAACAAAATGTTAAGTGCGAGATTCGAGGTTGTGATTGTTATTGTCATAAAGAAGTGGACACAAATTATTGCAAGAAATGTAATTGTTTTTGTGGATGTCATCCTTGCAAACATACAGACAATAATTTAACCTCCTAATCATATCAAGTATGAAAAAAGTAAAAGAAATAATAAGAAATTTTATTAACCCCCTAAATAAATAATGAGTATGAAGAAAGAAATAAACTGGGAAAAATTAAGAGCTGGATATGAAGAAGTGCAAATGGTTCAAAGCTCCATAGAAAATGCCTACCCCGAAGCATATCGTTTAGCGAGGAAATTCCACGAGTTATATGAAGAACAAGCCCCGTTTTTTGGATATATCACAAATCCAAATTCAAGAGAATTTTATCCTAATAGCAATAATGCCAGACTAATGGCTTATGTTTGCTATACGATTGTGCAAGAGGAAGTCCTCGCCTCCAACGCCACCAATTTATCCGCACTAATTGAACAAGAGAAATGAACCAAGAAACACCCAAATGTAAAGATTGCGGACAAGAGATGTTTGAGATATGTAATACAGGAGTTAATATTGGAATAGGGGGAATGGAAACAATGATTGTGAACGGAATGGAACATCGACAATATGTCCACAAAGGAATACGAATACAAAAACTTTATCAATGCCCTGAAGATAAAACTATTGCAGTAGACTAATATGAAAAATAACCATTTACTAATTATCGGGTACACCATTCTTATTAGCATAGGAATTGTGATTGGGAAATTACTATGACCCCCCAACCAACAAAAAGAAAGTGCTTAGTGTGTCCGATTATATTTAATAGAAAACTAAGTATGAAGAAAGAAAAATGTTGTGATGTATGCAGGCGGTCAAACGGAGTATGCTATGGTTGTTCTTGCCACACCCCACAAGGTCGTGCAATCAAAGAAAATCTTGAGAGTATGAATAATAGACAGATTTTTAACCCCCTAACCCCTATATCAAGAAATAACTAAACTACTATGAAAGAAGAAAATTTAAATAAAACAATACATTCATTTGATTATCTCGGAGACCATTACGAAATTGACTGGCTTACAGATGCAACTTCAATGCCTAATGAAATGGTGTGTGATGTTTTTATGGGGAAAGGAAAAGGTGCAGGTTGTGTAGGACAAATAATTGTCAAAAAATCAGATAGTAAAAAACAAATTGAAAAAATAGCAGTTAAAGAAGTACTAACTAACCAACAATAAAATGAAAGGAGAACCAATAATTGAAAATGTCTTGTGGTATATAGAATTAGCAAGAAAAATCGTTCATAAAGACCTTGATACATCTGCCCAGAAAGACTATTACTACCAGCAAGTAATTGAAGTCGCAAAAATGGTACAAAAAGAAGCTCTTAATAACTAACACCATGAAAAATATAACCAACGGCTCAATCAACTATAGCGGAGATAGCGGATACCCTGAAAAGGAAACTTTTTATTTGAATCATTCTTGTGATGAATGGATTATTGGAGATTTAGAAAGTGCAAAGAAATTTGCCGAGGATTTATTAAAAACAATAAAGGAAGTAGAAAGCAACCTAACCCCTATATCAAGTATGAACACAGACAAATCAAAAGTAACAAATAACTAAACTAATATGATGAAAATACTTTTTAGGATTCCCTTTACTTGGTATTTTGTAGCTCTCACTTACGGAGTTCAAAAAGAATGCGTTAGTGAAGAAAAAGTTAGGTTACTTTGTTTGGTTACTAAGCAATGGGATAGTAAAGTAGGTAAATATTATTGGTATGAAATCTGTTAACCCCCCTATGCCAAAAACCTACACCACAACTGAAGAGAAATTATCCGCACTAATTGAAGAACAAGAGAAATGAAATACAAAATAAAACCAGAGGACAAAATACGAGTAGAAAAAGCGTTGGAGTTCAAAGGATTTAAGGCAAAGTGGGAAACATTCGGGATTGATTATTATTTGGTAGTTTCTGACATAAATGAAGATGAAGTGTATGATATTTTATCAGATATTCAAGCGTTTTATTAACCCCCTAACCCCTATATCACAATGCCATTCATAAATTACAAAGAGCCAAAAATTTGCCTATCGCCAGAGCATAATCCACCTACGATGATAGTCCTCCCGCCAGGGGAACATACTTACCAATGTCCTAGTTGTGGTCAAACTACGACTTTTACAGTTCCCTTAGTTATCTAATCCCTATATCAAGTATGAAGAAAATAATACAAGAAAAAGAATCAAGAAAATTAATGCTATGTGGTATTAATAAAATTGTAAATGTAGTTAGTACAACTTTTGGTCCAAAAGGAAGAAATGTTATGTTCTTAGACAGAGATGGTAATCCATTTGTTACAAATGATGGACTTTCAGCTGCCAAAGAAATTCCATTCGACACTGTTTATGAAAAAATGTCAGGAGATACAATTATTGATATTGCAAAGAAAGTTAAAATAGAAGCAGGAGATTCAAGCACAACTGCAATTATAATTTCTTCTGAAATTGCAAAAAGAGGATTTTACGAAATAAACAAAGGTGCAAATTCCATGGAAATTAAAAGAGGTATTTTGTCTGCTAGTAGAGAAATCGTTCTAAGATTAAAAGAAAACTCCCATAAAATAAACACACAAAAAGAGGCATTGAATATTGCAATAATTTCTTCAGAGTCTAAAGAACTGGGAGAGATCGTTTCTTCTGTAGTTTGGAAGGTTGGCAAAAATGGAACTGTTGCCATTGAAGACTCAAATTCATTTGAAACTGATTATACAATTGGGAAAGGACTTCAATTTGAAGGTGGATATATTTCTCCAAATATGGTCACAAATGAAGGTCTTTTAGAGTCTGAAATGGAGACTCCTTTCATTGTTGTAATTGATAAAAAAATAACAAACAATGATAATATTCAAAATGTGCTGCAAAGGATAATAAGTGCAGGTAAAAGAGAGTGTGTTATTATTGCAAATGATTTTGATGATGAAGTTATGACATTGTTCTCTGTGAATAGAATGAGAGGGTCTTTCAAAGTTCTTGCCATAAAGTCTGCTGGCTTTGCAAATAGAAAATTTGATGTACTAAATGATATTTGCTTAATCACAGGAGCTACTTTAATTGGAGATTCTTTAGGAATTGGAATAAATGACATAAATGAAAAACATTTTGGCAAGGCAAAAAAAGTAGTATCATCTCAAACAGAGACTACTATCATAGATGCATTTGGAGATTCTATAAAAATACAAGAGAGAATTGAACAATTAAATTCTCTTATGAGGAATACTAATGATGTATATGATAAAGACAAAATAAAAGAAAGAATTGCAAAAATAAGTGGTGGAGTTGGGATTATAAGAGTAGGAGCAAAAACAGAGATTGAACTACACTATAAGAAACTTAAAATAAAAGATGCAGTACGAGCTGTACAATCTGCAATACAAGAAGGACATATTGCAGGAGGAGGAGGAGTTCTATATCACATCGCAATGGATCTTATGAAAACAACTCTATTTCCAAGTGATTTTGAAAAAGGATTTAACACAATGATTATTGCAATAATGTCTCCAATAAATCAATTACTTATAAATGGGAAAAGAAGTAAATTTAATAGACTGAAGTTAATTGGCAAAAATTTGGAGTATGGTTATGATGCAAAAAGAGACAAGTTTAATGTTAATTTGATAAAAGAAGGAATAATAGACCCTGTAAAAGCCACTAGGAGTGTTGTTGAACACTCAGCATCAGGGATTTCTACCTTGCTAACAGTTGGGACTCTCCTTGATAATGGAAAATAGAAATAAGTTTAAAGAGGAAGATCGCTTTATATTTTCAGAAAAATGGAAGTGCTGGTGGTGTGGAAAAAATAGAGCAGATTGTTTACACCACATAGTAGGAAGAGGAGAAAAAGGAAGCACTGTAGAATCATCAATTCTAAATGCAGCTCCTCTTTGCAATAATTACTGTCACTTGCCAAATCATGGTTTACTGAAAACAGAAAAGAATATCAAAAGGATGTTAAACTACACATACAATTTTCTCATGGAATCTGGATACCAACTAAAAGACATCGATGCAGAATTTATTAGCAAATATTATAAATATTATTATTAAAAAACTCCCTATACCGATTTCTCAATGTCTGTAGGGAGTTGAATTGATTGGCACTCTGTCCAATCATCGTAAGCATCCACTAATCCAAGAAGTTCGTAGCAATAGGCGAACTACAGATCTTTTGTGGGTGGCTTTTCTTGCAAAATTGCAAGCATAAGGACAAATTGTCCTCATGTCTGAAATCTTTATTTTCCGTATTTTTGACTTGGATTTATTTTGAAATACATTGCAAAAATAGCTAGAATTCCTTGAATTAGAGTGAACACTTCTGGTGAGAAATAATTACTAGTTCCTTGAAATCCTGCAGTAAGGAATGCTATTAATATAGTTATAACTGTACGACTTGTTATTATTTGTTTGATTTGTTTCATATTTTATTTATATCTTTTATTTAATTCTGATAATGTTTTCTGACCTACATTTTTACCTCTCCAATTTAATCTTTCCCACATACTAAGTGTTTTACTATTTTTCATAAAATCATAAACTGCACTTGCTGTCCTCGGTCCATAAAGACCAAAGTCTTCAGGATCTATTGCTGTCATCAATCCAAGACGAATGAAGAATGCTTGCATGACTGCTACATTATTGCTTTTTTCTCTGTATTTCATCTCGTCTTTGAATGGTATAAACTTATCGACCAGATAAGGAACAGGATCTACTGCACCCATATATCCATTGCTTTGCTCTGTATTATACCAAGTCCAGTCGTTTTCTCCCTTGGATATTGGCTTCAAACCAAAGTGGAGATGGGAGCCTGTGGAAAGTCCTGTGTTGTCTGCATCTGCTATGTGTTGTCCCTTTACAACTTGCTGACCACCAGTAACCAACAAACTGTCCTTCTTCAAGTGCCAATATAAAGATTTTCCAAAAGAAATAGAGCCATCTAAAAACTCAACTTCTTCGTTTGTTCTAATAACTATTCCAAGTCCACCCCCGCCATCATATCCAGCGAATGTAACTCGTCCATCATGTGAAGCATAAACATGCGTGCCATCTGGTGCTCGCATGTCAAGTCCATTGTGTCTTCCATTTGTTGTAACTCCTGTGTATAGAGGATTCAATTCTCCAAATTGTTGAGTTATAAAAAGGTCTTTTAGTGGTGAATGTAGTGTTAATTTCATGTATTTTTATTTAGGATCTAAAGTAGATTCATTGAGCCATTCCAATATTTCCCAACCTTGAAACACAGAACTTCCAGCTGAAGAAGATCCCTTTACTGATAATTTTATTCTGTTTCCTTCTACTTCCAAAGAATTTAATATTGTTTCTTGATTGCCAAGCTGTCCAATTGGTTGAATCTCCAGTCTATTCATAGTTCCATTCCTCCATCCAATATTTGCTCCAACTGTGTCTTCATGAATTGCAGCCATCTTTCTTATTGTTTTTTTCTCACTTCTCAAGCCAGAGAGATTAAGCCATCGAGTCTCCAATTCGTAATTTATTGCAACTCCATTATCATCATTTCCGGAATCAAATGTATAAACAGTTCCATCATTGTCTCCAACAACTCTAAAAATTCCAGTAGAGATATCATAACTATTACCAATAATCAATGGAACTGAATAAGAATATATAGTCCAAATTTCAGTTGATATTGTCCAACGAACAACACAATTAGTTAAAGTAATTCCATAAACAGAAACATTGCCAACATGGAAATTTACATGGTCATCATCATTCCATGAGGCTATTTCTGAATAATTTGCTCTTGTTATATTCTTAATGATATCATAAATTGGTCTAGATATTTCAACAGGATTTGTCTCTCCTTTTCTTAGTCTATAAATACCAGAAGGATGATGCCAGTACATTCCGTCTTTTGCAACATTTATGCTCTCTTGAGAATAAGTTCCAACAGAAATTTGAGGATCTGGTTCTGATTGGTTGATGCTGAATATTCTGTATACTGCACTATTTTTGAAAGCATATATTGCAGATCCAAACTTCTTTATCCCAGTAAGATCTTCTCCATCTCCAGGAGCTATATCGATATAGGAAGAATCTGAACCAGTCCACAAAACAACTCCAGAAGCATCTGCAACTGAAGAATAATATAGACGAGATGGCAATGAAGTTGTCGCAGCAGCCCACACTCTAGATCTAAAATTATCAATGTATTTTGCTACAGGAGCAGAGGTAACATTGGTAGTTGAGAAGTTGCCAGCTCCTCCGTTCCAGCTCTGCATAGCCTCTATACCATTGACCATAAACACTAAATCAACGAAGTTGGTAAAGCGACTTTTGGTGGAATCTGTAAGAGTTGTCCTCTTGCTCGTCCAAGTTCCTGAAATAAGAGCATAAGCAACAGTACCAACTACAGCAATCAGTATATCATTTGTTCCAGATCCTGTGTCTAGAAATTGGTGCAATCCTACGATATTTTTAGATGCAGTTATTTGACTTCCAAGAATTGTTATACCTGAACGAACAGTAGCTGAACCAATTCTGTCTCCATGAACATTTACAGCCCAAGAAACAGATCCCTTTGGCATGAGCTCCTCATCGACTACTCCTTCCATTATGATGCCAGATGACATCAAATTGCGAAGACTTATAGGAGGAGTTGGATTGTAATTATTTGCTGGCATGTTGTTTACTTTTTTATCATTTCAAGTATAATTTATAATATGATATTCATAATAATTGGAATATTTCTCCTTTTATTTCTCATTGACCCGTCTGACCGCTAACTCCTGTTTTAATAATAGCACTAGGAGCTCCTTTGAAGTAGTTATTTGAAGCATTATATAAGAAATTTGCAAATTTTCCTGATGTTGTAAGATATCGTGCTCCAATAAGACCAAGTGCTTGTGGATTGAATACTGCTGCATAAAGTCCCATATTGTCTGTTAAACTCAAAACATTGTTTCTATCAGCAACAGGAATTCGTCTGACAGTTGCATTTAGAATAGGAATAATATCAGACATTTGACTATTTAATTTTTGCACTTCTGGACCTCCAAGACGCTCTATTTCTTTTTTTAACTCTGTGTAAAATGCGGAATACACACGCTCAAGAGATTGGGAGTCTCTGTCAGGTGCACCATACATCCAAGCTCCTTTCAAACCAGCTCCTCTTTTCGCTTGTGTTGCTTCAAATAAACTAATTACTCCAGATTCATCTCCTACAACTTCTCTTGAATAATGTCCAATTTCAACTCCAAGATCTTCTACTGCTTTATTAGTAGATCCAACTTGTCCAAACAAGGATGCTTTTCCAAATAATTTTGCTTTGACTCTTTCATAGACTGTATTTAAATTAACAGTTTCGTCTGAATTATTAAGAACTATTTTCAATTTATCTGAAAGTTCATTTAATTTATTTGCTGATTTTTCTGCTGTATCATTTAAACTTCCTGCAAGATTGTATTTATAAACATCATTTGTAAACTTTTTAACAGCATCTTTCCCTGGAGCAGAAACATCTTTTATGTCTGCAGCTGATGGACGAATAACTGTTGTTGTAATCTTTTTTGCAAAGCCTGTAACTGCTGCTGAAGCAAGTGGAAATAAAGCAGATACAATTGCTGTGGTTTTTGCCTTGTCTTCTTCTCCTGTCTGTGCAAGTGTTTGCAGACCTCCAGAAGCACCTTGTATGCTCATTTTAGTAGCCATCCTAGCTGTACTTTTAAGGACAGGAGCAGCTCCAAATGCCAATGAATCTGCCTTTGCAGTTAATCCTGCAAGTGCTTTTGATGGTGCTAGGAATTCAGCAACACGCTCTGTAAACATTCCAATATTTTCTGCAGTTCCTTGAGGTTGTAATACTTCAGGAGTTGGTCCTTGCATCCACTCTGGATTCTGTCCAGTAGGTCCTCCTACTCCTGCAACATTCCCTCTACCAAGAGCAATGTTTGCCAAACGACCTCCTGTCTGTTCTCCAAACCAATTTGCTGCTTTTAGAATATTACGTCCTGTTTGTAATTCACCTTTCGCAACACCAACAGAGAAATCTTGAGCAAATTTACCAGCTTTCTGCAGTAAATTAGGTTGCTTAGCAGGAGCAATCTCTGGTTGAAAATCAATTGGTTGGAAGTCTATCGCTTCATTTTGTGGTTTGAAGTCTATCATTGTATTTGTTTGTATCCTTGACTAATAGCACTTTCAAGTTGGCTTGCAGGAATTGTTCCTTTTGTTTTACCATCAGGAGAAATGACTGTAACTCTTTTATTTGTATCAACAGAGTTTCCAAAATCGACCTTTCCATATCCTGTCAAATATTGGTCTCCATCTGTAGCTCCTGTTATGTGATTTATCTTTCTTGCTTGCTCATTGTGATAATTATCATATTGTTTTTGTGCAACTCCAAGTTTTGTTTTCATAATAGAAACAAATGCTTTCTGAACATTTGGTGGCAAGAATCCTCCTTCTTCTTTTAAATATCCGTTAAACTTTGCAAAAACACCAAGGAATAAGTTTCCAGATTTTGAAGCAGTAGCATATTCACTTTCACGAACAACAGAAGTTGGATCCAATGCTTTCATAAATTCAAAAACCAATGCTAGATCTCCAGGTCCTCCAACTCCTGATTGAAGAATTCTTTCCATAGAACCTGATTTATTTTGAATTGTACTATAATTTTTTATAATATCATTTGTATCATGTTGTTGTGCAATAGTAGAAACTTTTGACAGAACAGAAGCAGAGAGACCTGAATCTCCTGTTTCATTCTTTGTGGATCCAAGATCTTTAATAGTTTCTCCTGTCTGGGAATTTACAAGTAATCGTCTTCCGTTTGCCTCTGTTATTGATGTTTTTAATTCTGAAGTTCCTCCAAAAACACCAGCATCCTTTCCTAAAGAGATAAGTTTTATCAAATTATTCATACTTGCTTCATCTCCTTGCTTTGCTGTATTTATTTGCAGTTCCAATGCTTTTATAGCAGGCTCAAATTCAGAGCCTACATTTCCGAGTGCAGAAGTAGCACCAGAGGCTCCTAATTTGGAAACATCACCTCCTGGAGCATACCTTCCTGGAGATGCAAGCATTCTGTCTTTCAATAGAGCTTGTCTGCGAGTCTCAAGCTCTGCAGAATTTGATACACCTTGAAAACTAGTCAATTGTTTCTGTAGCAACTTTCCTATAATTGATTTAATGTCAGTTCCTCCTCCTGAAACATCTCCTTGAGGAGCTCCTCCTGCTGGATTTGAAGTTGAACCTGCTGTTGGCGATCCTGAATTTCCAAATGTTAAACCACGAGTATTCTCTATAGAACTATATCCAAGTTGTCCTGTTTTAAGACCTTTTAGAGTATCAGGATCTGTCACTGGGAATAGCTGACCACTATCGTCCTGTCTCATGTAGGTGTCTCCCCATTTAGTGAATGATGGCATTTTGTTGTTATAATTATACTTCTTTTTTCATTTTAAGCAAAGCCAAGAGCTCTTGTAACTTTTGATTTTGGAGTGTCTGGATACTGGGTCATTATATCTCTTGCTCTTCCTTCTAATCCTTGTGCATAGTTTGCCACTCCTGCTCTGTTTGAATAAACATCAGATCCTGTTAATGGAGATGAAGAAAATGCAAATGGTGAGCGTCCTTCAATCTGTGGCAAATTACTATTCTGCAGAGCAGAAGTTCCAATTGACTGTTCTGCAGAACTTCCCAGACTTTGAGCATTTCTAAATGCAAGAGTTCTTGCAGCCTCTTCATCTCTTGTCCTAGCTCCTGCAACATCTCCAATAAACTGTTCTCTTTTACCAGAGAATGCTAAGCCACGACCTGCTAATTCTTCAGTTCCTTGGTCTAGAGTTTCTGCACTTTTTCTTGCGATGTCTTCTTTCTTAAGATTCAAATCATATCCAATATTTGACAGCTCTCTTGATAGTGTGTCTTTTATTGTTTGAAATTTCTCTTTGTACTGTGGAGAAATTGCCAATTCTGCCTGTCTCATAAACTCTTCAGGAGTTATTCCAGCAAGATCTTCAAGTGTTAGATTTGGATTTATTGTTTTTCCAGAACTAATTATAGATTCAATAACAGACTCCATCTGCTTTTCTGCATTTGTAGTGTCTGTGCTTGTTTTTTGGATTCTATCATTTTTGATATTGAAAATATCTTCTGCTTCATAGCGAAGATTTGATCCAGGAATGGGATCTCCAACTTTAGGAACAGTTTGTGATTGAAATTCAGTTCCTTGAGTAATAGTTCTACCAGTTGAAGAATCAACAACTGATTGTCCAAATTCCAATCTCCTTCCTGTGTTTGGATCAAAATTTATCGTATTTTTAGGAGCTTGTCCTAAATTACCTGCAACTTCAATAGATTTCGGTCCCCAGAATCCAAAGTCAGCTCCTGCTTGTACTCCTGTTTTTTGCTGCCATTGTGTTAATGCTTGTACTGTTTGATCTCCAAAAAACCCAGTAGCTCCTGCAGGAATTGAAAATCCTTGACTTATTAAAAATTTCTGAAGTTTTGTAACTTCTGCTCCTGACATTCCTTTTTGTAAATTTGTATTTGGATACATATAGTTATTATAGTTTATTTTCATATTTCTGAAAGTTAATTTGATTGCCAAAAATCATAATAAGCCACTCTTAGTGTTTGCACACCTCCACTTGAAGTTAAATATGCCTGAAATATTCTATTAGCATTTGTAGTTCCTGTTGGCAATGTGGTTGTTACCGTGATAGTTAAAACTCCATTCACATAATAATCAACTTTTGTATTACTTTTATAAACAGCTTCCAATGTAATGTATGTTCCGTAATTGAAGATTCCAAGAGACAAAGTTGTGGTAGAAGCTCCATTTGAAACAGACGTATTTAGTGTGTATTGGCTTGCATCATTTCCTGAAAAATAGAATCCTATGTGTTCTCCTGCACTTCCATCACAAAGTCCGATTCCAAGAATACCTCCATATCCAGCATTTCCTGAAACGGGATTTATTCCTAATTTTATTTTTTGATCTTTGTTCCATGTGAATGCATTGAAGGCTGCTGCAAACTCTTTTATAACCACACAGTTATCTCCAGAATTCGTCCCAGTAACAGCCTCCCAATGCTGGTATCCTAAAGTAACAGTTCCTGCTCCGACAAATGTTTTTGAATATCCATCCAAACTTTCAAAAATGGTAAACAAGTGAAAATCTCTTCTTTCAAGACTATTAACTTTTATATTTCCAAAAGAGTCCAATTTCCATCCCTTTGAACCAGAAACATAGTTTGCAGACTGAATAAATCCTCCAGTGTATTCCAAATTGCCTGCAATAGATCCTGAAACAAGATCACCAGGATCTAATGAACTTCCACTATTCAAAGAAATAACAGAGCCAACTGCAGACAGAGAGCCATCAGGACGTGAATCAGACTGTACTAAAGATCCTTGGATCCTGTAAAGTTGTTTGTTGAATTGAAGATAAATTGGTTCCATTTGTTCTTATTTATAAGTTTATTTGTATTTGTTATTCTGCATCAATCAAATGAGCAATATTTGGACTGAATGAAATGTCTTGACTTATTACTTCTTTTCTAACCATTGCACTTCTTCTTAGTACATAATCCTGATAATCTGGATCTGTATCTTTCTTGGTCGCTCCTTTACTCTTTTTGTCCTTAATTCTATACTTCAAAAAAGAAACAAACAGATCAACTTCTGGCTCATCTAAAACATCAGCATCAGAATCTTTGTCTGGAAGAATTCTATAGAAGTCCATAATCACATTGTCTCCTTCAAAATCAGAAGAGACAGGGACATTAAAGAATATCTTATTCTCATAAATCGTATAAACAGTTGGCTGTCCATAACTAACATTCTGCCAAGCATCTGTCGCAACAGCATGAGTAACAGTTATAGAACCAGTTCCAGAAGCAGGAATACCATTCAAAGTATTTGTAGAATTGGTCTTTGAAGTATACGTGATGGTATCAACTCCAATCTGAACAGATCCTGAAGCATCCAAATCTCTGACATTTGTAAGAACCAATGTTGTTTGACCAACTGTTGGCTGTGTGTCTACTGTTGTGTGTTTTGTTGCTTCATACCAAAAGTCAAATTCACGCTTTGAAACATATGGGATGTTTCTGCCTCTACTTCCAATCCTTAATCCAAGAATATTCTGAGGAGAGTCGGGATTCCTTAATGTAGTTGGAGTTGTAAATGAATACTGTCCTTCAACTAAATTTGCTACATCAGTTTCAAATGAAGTTCTGAATGACCATCTCTTAATCTGATTGTCAACATCTCTTCGTCCTTCATCTAGTGATTCATTTAGAAAATCATCTGTTATCAAAGAACCAAATTTTTCACCAATTTGTTGCATCGCTCTCTTTTTAATAGAAAATACAGTATTATATGCAAATCCAGTTGCTCCTACTTCGTCTGAATAATCAGAGTAAGTAGTATCATTTGAATTCTTGAAACGAGCTTTATAGTATGTTGTGCTTGCATCCGCAGTACGAGGATAATAAGTTTCAAGAGAGTCTGCTCTAATATCAACTGCACTTAGAAGTGAAAATGAACCTCCAGAAGAAGAAGCAGAGTAAACTTCAATTTGATCGAATGGTATAAATGTAATTATAGTTCCTTGATTGTGAGCATAAGACAATGCAGAAGAAACAGTTATACTCCCAGCAGCAGAACTGCTTACTTTTCTTATTTCAGCCTGCTCTGTCCCTGGAATTCCAATAATTATATATTCATTTGCTGCAAAATTAGTTCCCTGTAAAACACTCAATACTGTCTGTGCTGCTGCTTCATCTCCTGATAGATATGTCTTTTCAAAAGAAGATAAGTCTGGCAAATGGATCCATATTTCATTCCCGATGTTTCCTCTACTTGTGCGGATTTTTGGAAGAATAGTGCTCATTTATTTATTTTAATTATACTTTGAATTTATAGAGAAGTAAAGAGTTGTATCCATTATCGTTTTTTTCCGTTATCGGCCATAAGTAGTTTCTCAAGTCCTTTCCTTAATCTTACCAAGAGGAAGTTAATTGCATCAAATTCTACTATGTCTTTTCGTATTCGGATTGACTGCACATTCCCAAGAATTGAATATGCTTCGCTTAAAATGAGTATAGACAACGCTCCTTTCGCTACGAGTGTTAAATCAAACCCTGCGCCTCGACCTGCTAGAGCAACAATAAGAGGAACGAGAATGAGGCACATCTTTGAGAGTATCCCGAATGAAAGATTGTGGGAATTTACCGACCGCCATCCGTGGACTACGCCAGCTCGTATGACTCCAGTGATAGTATCGAGTATCATCAGACCTGCAAGTATTCCGTAACTTTCAGTAGAAAGACCTAAAAACACCGCAGGGATGTATCCGAGGTTTTTCAAAATCACTGTCATTGTTATTTCTTCTTTTGGCATATTTGTGTTACATAAAGGCGAGGAAGGCAGGGGAGCCAGTGGCTGTAGTATAGTTCACAACCAGTTGTGGCTTATCCGCCCCATCTGTTGCGACAAAACTGAAGATGTTATCATTCCCTGAAGCGGCAGGGGCTGTATTGCTTAAATCAAGTCCAGTCATTACCAATAATTTCGTTATCCCAGTTTTACTTATTTTTGTAAGCCCTGTTGCGTTTAATGTGAAATCATTGTATGCAGTCTGACTTAGACTTGCAAAAGCAATACCCGTTGCCAATGCTGTGTAGACAACAGTTGTCCAGTCGTCATCATCGAATGTTCCAGCATTAACTGGTGCAAATTCTACAATTTCCGCAGACGTGCTATTTGCATTTACATAGTTAGTAGCTGTCCCAAAAAGACGAAGTGTTGCAGATGTTATTGTAGAGCCTGCACCGATAGCCGATGTATCAAAAGTTAGACCGAGTCTGTGTGCATAATATCCACTTGCATTATATAATGCACGAATATAAATGGGAGTTGTTGTTGGCGCCCAAGTATTTCCCACCCCATCTCCCTGTACTGTACTACGAACTCCAGCCCAAGTAGTTGCGTAACCATTTGCCATACTTCCGTCCATCGTTGTGCCACCAGAACTAACTGCTGGGCTTGCTGTTATTTGTGCCATATAATTATTTTGGTGATGAAGTTACGGTGTTGGATTTTTTCATATTTAAGCGTTGGCACCGATTACGAAACCATCATAGGTGTCGACCCCTGTCCTTATGAAACCAAAAGTATCTCTTTTGTTCAAAGTCGCTGTAAGTGTTGGTGCCGCACCCCCTGCCCACCTGATTGTTGCGAACCACGCTGTAATTGTTGATACAGTAGTTCCTCCTTGAAGGATTGAAACGATAAACCTCTGACTATTTGTTGCACCTGTTACTGTAAATGTAATTGATGTTCCGTCTGCATGTCCAGAAACAATATGGGTGTTGTTTGAAGTTACATTAAGGGCGACTGTTTGAGCACCAGTAGCAGGTGCATAAGTAGCTCCAACTTCGTCTGTTCCCGCGATAGTTGTTTTACCTGTCATTACTCCCCCTGTAAGAGGCAGTTGTGCATTATTTGTTACATTGCCAAGTCCCACGTCTCCTTTGACGATACCTGTGGGGGTGGTGATTGACGGAGAGGTCATTGTTTGTATTCCCGTGAAAGTTTGAGCTGCGTCTGTTCTTGCTATTGTCGCGGCTGCATCTGGGAATGTATAAGTCCTAGCTACAGTTGGACCTGCAGCTGTAAAGAAGGCTATTCCTGTTCCACCATTGGCTGTAGGCAGAATACCCGTTACACCAGTTGTGAGGGGAAGTCCTGTTACATTTGTCATTACACCAGAGGCGGGAGTACCAAGGGCGGGTGCAACTAATGTTTTATTACTTAAAGATTGTGTCCCCAAGAGGGTTACAACATCTGTTCCAATGTCTATAGCATCTGCACCGACAACAATTCTGTTAGCTGTTCCGACAGCATCTATTGTGTTTCCTGTTTTTGTTAAACCAGCCCCTGCGGTGATTTGTCCTGCTCCAGAGAATTGAGTAAATGAGAGAGCAGTTGTACCAAGTGTGATTGGGTCATTTGTAGTGAGGACATAACTCATATCAGCACTAACTGTTCCTTCTGAAACGAATACATACATTCCACTGGTAACATCTGCCGAGACATCAGCATCGGTAGAGCGAGAAGCCGCACCAGAAGCCACAACGACATAAATACCATTTTCTGCACCTGCTGTTTGGTTTTTCAATAAGACACGGTCTCCAGTCGCCACAACAACACCGTCAATCGTAGAGTCGTTTATCAAAGCGGTAGCGACTGCAATGTCTACCGTTGAAGCAACACGGACTGATTGCTTAATATCAAGACTTTGCGTAATAGCATCTGCATATGCCTTTGTAACTGCGTCTGTCGCATTGGTAGGAGTAGGGACAGTAACTGTGCCTGTGAATGTAGGCGAGGCGAGAGGTGCTTTCAAGTTCATCTGGGTCTGAATTGCACTTGTGGCTCCTTTAACATACGAAAGTTCTGTCAATGAAGGATATGTGGCTACAGGTGCTGATACTACATTTTTTGAAGCATCTGTAATGAGAATCTCAGAGGCAGTTAGATATGACCCTGTGATAGAAGTTGCAAAAGTTGGTGAGGTAGTAGGTGCTTTAGTTCCTAGCTGTGTCTGGATAGCTGAAGTCACCCCCTTTACATAAGAGATTTCCGTCAAACTCGGATAGGTTGCAACTGCAAGAGATACGAGATTCTTAGAAGCGTCTGTACCTACCATTTCTGAAGCGGTAAGACCAGAGATTTGAAGTGCAGACGGAGTAATTGCCCCAAGTGTAAATGTTAATGCTCCTGATGTATTTGTCGCTGAAACACCGTTTGCTGTAGTTACAGAACTGACCAATGTTGAACCTGATATGGGCAATGTAAATAGATTGGCACCAGTCATACTTGGGTCTCCTCTTAGCAGAGCATTCCCCCCAGAAGCTCCATTGAAAAGTTTTAGATTACCATTAGTCACTCCAGACGTTCCAACTGAAACAACTGTTCCACTTGCCGTGACTGTTGTTGGTGTAATATCTCCAAGCGTGAGCGTAATCGCAGGAGTGGTGGTAGCAGTCGCAACAGTGCCTGAAATACCGTTGGCAGTTACTACAGAAACACTGGTGACAGTTCCTGCAGTTGCCCATTCAATTGAAGTTCCTGCTCCATTAACTCTTAAAATTTGTCCTGCAGAACCAAGAACTCCTATAATATCTATAAGATCTTGTTCTGCCATCGTAATTCGGTCTCCTTTTGATATGTATCCCATATTTTTTTATTTTGGAATTAAAACATTTTCAGTTTCTGTCATGTATTTACCATACTTATTGTGCAATCTAACAGACCAAACTCTTAGTTCTGAATTCCTTCTCTCACTATCAACTTCTCTCTGTGTTACTTTTAATTCTCTCTCTGATAATTTTGCTGAGATTATTTCATTGTCTTCTTTTATTATTTTGTTTTTTTCTAATAATTTATTTTTCTCAACTTTTAATGGTTCTAATTCCAAAATTCTACTCTCTACTTCCTTATTTATACTATTCTTTTCTGCTCTTTTGTCTTCTATCTCTTTGTCTAATTGTTTTGTTATTTTATTTTTCTTTTCCTCTATAATTTTTATATTATCAGAGATATTATTTTCTGTCTTTTCCAATCCTTTTATTTCCTCTTTTTTAATTCTTAATTCTCTTTCCAAGTTCTCTAAATATAAATCTGCATCATTTGCTACAGAATTGAATTTCTCTTCTAATATATTATTTATTTTCTCTCTTTCCAAAACTCTTTTCTCTCTTTCTTGAAAACCAGACTCTGCTTCTCTCCTTTGTCTCTGAACAGTTTCCAACTTTGAACTCTCAATAGAATATAGATCTCTAATCTCTTTTAATTCAAGAAGTAAATCTCCTTTTAGTTTTGTGTGAGATGGAGTGTACATATTTTGTATTCTGATTTATCAGTTTATTTTACGCACCAACTATCCTATAAGCAACAAATCCTGTTACCTTTGTTGAAGCAGATAGATTCAAAATAAATGCAGTTGCTTCTTTGCATTCAAGACCATTCGCTGTAGTTCTATCATACACATATGCCTGATTGTCATCAAAAGCATATTCAAATTGCTCCATTGGACTTGCATTAGCAGAAGAGCCTGCTCCTGCCAACTTTACAATCACTGTATTTGCTCCTCCTGTAGGCATAATTTCCACATGGTCAATTTCTATGTGACCAAGAGTTGGAGCTGCAATTATTGTATTGTCTCCAGCTGTTGCTGTATTTATTTCTGCATGTCCTCTTTTGTCTGTTAGCATGTTTTTGGATTATTTGTTCAGTTTCTCATCCCAGTCCATGCAAGGACTGAGTGAGAAACCAAACTAATTGTTGTTAAGTAGCATTATAGTAAGGAACCCATTGGTCGGTACCACCGATACCAATTTTGAAGAATCCAGTTGGAGCATTTGTCTGTGGAGCAGCTGTTGAACCAGTTGTGGAATTCATATTGAAGTTCTGCTTCGTAGCAGCAATTCCAGTTGTGTCAATAGCAGAACCTGTAGTCAAACCTGCAAGAGTAAATTTCAAACCAATACCTGTTGTAAGAGTTGCTGATGTTACAATCATCAAGTGTGCTGTCGTTGCAGCTGTAGCAGCCAAGTCAAGCAATACGCCTGTAGTTGTACCAGTGTCAATTGAAGTTGAAGTAATACGAACTAGAGAAGTACCTGCACCGAGAACAGAGGTGGTGTGGCTAACATTAATAGCTGTACCAGCACCAAGTGTCAATGCGTTGCTAACAATTTTGAGAGCATCTCCATCTGTAGTATTAACAGCATTCAATTGTACGATATTACCAGTTCCAGTTGTGCTTGCACTTGTGAAAGTAGCAACACTTCCTGTATATCCAGTAGTAAAGCCAGATGCATCAACTCGTAGAACTTCTGTGGTCGTTTGAGAAGCAGCAGTAGAAGCAATCCTAAAGACAGTTCCTCCTGTTACCACTCCAGACGCAAGAACATCTACAAATCCAACATTTGAAGTTGAAGTAAATGCTCCTGTTGCACGAATTGAAACTACACCATTGGTAGCAACTGCTCCAGCTGTTGAAGAAGCAGCTCTAATCAAACTTCCAGTTGTCATTCCTGTAGTTCCATCAATCTTTAGAGCGACTCCATCAATCATTGCTGCTGTTGTAAGTTGAACAAGAACAGTTTCGTCTGTAGCAGCTGTCTTAAATTCATTAAGAACTCCAGAAGTAGTTGTTGCTCCTGTGTGGTCAGATAGGAAAATCCTACCAGCACCAGTAATAACAGTTCCAGCAGAATCTAAGTGAACCAGAATACCGCTAGTTTGAGTAATACCTGTTGCATCTACATGGATTGCTTTCCCTGTAGTAATAGCATCAAGATCACTCATATCAATCCCTTTACCAGTAGTCATTGCAGCAGCACTTATGTCAAGAGCCACTCCAGCAGCAAGTAGAGATGATGCTGTTATTTTAACAATAACAGTCTCGTCATTAGCAGCAGAAGCGAACTCTGATAAGATTGCTGTAGTTCCTGTTGCACCTGTGTGGTCAACTCTTAACAAGCGACCTGCACCAGTTATGGCAGTCGCAGAGGAGGCAATTACAGCACCGATACCAGAAGTCAAACCATTGGCATTAATTCTGAATATACCCGCAGCTGTGGTTGCACTATTTGCAGTTAAGACAAGAAGATTCCCTCCTGTGGTCATTATACCACTTGAAGTAACCAAAATACCTGAACCTGTAGTCAAACCATTCATTGTCAGAGTCATTCCAGTTCCAGTTGTAGCAGAATCTGCAACAACAGAAATAACAGAACTTGTTCCACTACCAGCATGGACTCCAGTTGTAGTAACTGATAATCCAGCACCAGTAATAGCAGCACCCATTGCAATTTCAACTACTTTACCACCAGTTGTGATATTTGCACCACCACCAGTAACAAGGAGTGTTGAACCACTTGTCATTGCTGTTGCTGAAATAGTAACAACTCCTATAGAAGTAGTAGCACCATTAGCAATAACTGCAAGAGCAGTACCTGTTGTCAATCCTGAAGCAGTTACATTTGCAAAAGCATTAGCTCCTGTTCCTGTGAACACTCCAGAACCACTAACAATAAATGCATTATTTGCTGTTATTGAGTTATTTGTTACTACAAACACATCAGTTGATACTGTCGAAGTAAGAACAATCTCTGCAAAGGTCGCAACACCTGCTTTGCTAATTGACCAAGAGTTCGCTGTCCCAGAAATATCATTTCCTGAGCCAGACTGTGTAATCTGAATTGCATCACCTGATGAACCAGCATCTACAGTAACAGTAAGAACATCATTGCTGTTTGCCATCGCACCAACAATAGAAAGTCCACTGCCTCCTGCAATATTTATAATATTGTCAGAAGCATACATTGCTTCCCATGAAGAACCACCAGATCCTCCTGCAGCTCCGAGAGCCACGATAGAAGAACCATTGTCCCAATAGAGAACACCTCCATCGACATACATCAAATACTCTCCTGAAGTAGTTGTTGGAGCTACATCGACATCTTCAAATCTCAAAACACCATTGGCTGCTAGGAGATTTATTCCTTTGAATCCGCTAAATTGTCTTCCGTTGTAGTACATATTTTTATTTTTTACTTATGGATAGTGTTTCAATCCAAGGTTAATAAATACTACGCAGCATTCGTGTTCTTTGAACCAGCCATATTGCGACCATCATTGAATCCTAAGTCATACATGTGAGTTGTCTTGTACTGAATTTCTCCAGTCTTGAAAACGACATGAGGACCTTCAAGCATAATTGGCTGACTCTCTTTGTATTGAAGACCATACTCATCTCCTTTCATGGAAGTGTCTACTCCCCACCAATAGGCAGTATTTGTAGTTATCCATGGAATTGCGAGAATTTCAAAGTCATCAATTGCAGCTGCGTCGTTATCTGAAGTTCCTGGCATTGTACCACGACCTCCAACACGAATTGTCTTCTGGATTTCACGCAATCTAAAGTTTACAGAAGTTTTGCTTCTACAAATAATAGTATTGTAATTAACATCCATCAAGTTTCCTTTAGGATCGCGAACAAGAGAACCTGTACGAGCTAGTGCTTTCAAAGCATCATAGTCCATGTCCATGTTTACTGTTGTTCCGTCTGTTACACGATTGTTCCAGTTTGTTCCACCATCCTCACGAGTGTGTGCTGCAGAAATAAGAGCTACAGCATCTCCACCTGAGATTGTTGCTGTGTAATTTCCTGCTTCATCTGACACTGTATAAGATGTTGAGAATGAATTGTCCAAACGATCTGCACAAAGAATCTCACGATGTCTTTCACATGCAGAAATAAGAGACTTTACAACTCTTGTTAGATCTCGCTTTTTCAAACCAAACTTCCACATCCTTTTTGTAACTGGAAGCATTTTCCCAAATTCTACTTGGGTATAGGTCTGGTCATATCCCTGTACTGGGATCTCAGAAGTAACTACTGCATTTTCAGTAATTCTTGCTGCTTCTCCAAGACCAGACATAGAAGAGTCTTTTAGATAGAAATCAGTTATTCCAGATACCACATTGTAGTATTTGTCATAGAAAGACTTCTTTTCAAGTTTCGATTCTTTTAGATAGATATCCTGAATAGCAACATCTGTAAGATCGACAGCTTGGGCTAGTGTAAGTGGTGCTGACATTTTATTATTTTATAGATTAATTGCTAATTAAGATACTGTACTAACTACACCATTTCCGACCAAAACATTTCCCCAGACCTGATACTCTGAAGTCTGTCCTGCTGTATTTGCACCGACCACTCCTCTTTGGAGGAATACAACTGTTGTCGTAGTAACATCTGTCCCACTGTTATTAACAGTGTTTTTATCAGTTGCTGCTTGTCTGTCTCCATTGTCTGCAGCAGCTCCTGCATTGGCTCCTTGAACCTGCACATCCTCATTCCCATCCAACTCTATTGCGTTTACTGTTGTTGCAGACGAACTAGCAGCTGCGACTGCAATTGCTTTTCGTGTATAACTAACAGAAGCACTAGTAACTACAGTCCAATCTGTTGCTCCGACTGCTAAGTCTAGCAGGTCTCCAACAAGAACTGTTTGTGAGGAAATAGGAATTGCATGGGATCCTTTGTTTGAATTATCCCTAAGGATAAAAAATCCTGCTCCGTATTTCATGTGTTTGAATTTTTAAGTAGTAAAATTCTTGATATCTTCGTCTGACCATCCTCCGTCCTCTAAAGCACGAATTTGAATGGATGACAAAGTCTTTTTGGTAGGTGCATTTTCATTCTTGCCACCACCAGTTCCTCCTGCTGCACCAGAACCAAGACTCATTGTCTTTAAACGAACTCCTTTATTGATATTTTTCTCTACATCAGTTTTAGTTTCCTTCTTAAAATATTCTGGATGTGAATTCTTGACAGCATTATGTGCTTTCTCGAATAAAATGGAGATTATTTTAGGATCTGTAGGAGGTGAATAAAGAGCCAATTCTGCTTTTAGAGAATTATAGAGAGTATCATCAGCATCATTTTCTGGTGAATATTCTGGATGTTTCTCATAAAAACTTTCTTCAGCACTTTTATGCTTCTCCTGGTAACTAATCCTCTGTAGTTCTGATTTAGGAACAAGTCCTTTGGCACGAGTGTACCTATCAAGAACTTTTATTGTTTCTGAATCAATATCATTAAGATCGTCTTTGTCTTCTGGATTTTCAGGGAACTTTTCATCTATAGTTTCTACAAGACCTCGTTTCTCTCTGCGATCTAATCGCTTGTCAGAGATTCTTTTCCTTGCCTCGATTATTTTGCTTTCAAGCTCGACACTATCAGCATCTAAATCCTTCTCGGTATCAAGAAGACCTTGAAGTTCAGCAGTCTTGTCTTTGGATTTCTCATCTTCAACTTTTATTTCTTTTTTATCAGGAATATCAGCATCAGGATCTTCATCCTTGTTTTCTATAGATTCTTTTCCAGCTTCTTCATCTTCTTCTTTGGTGTTGGAAGGATCACCATCAATTTCTTTTTCTTCCTCTTTGTCTTCAGCTCCTGTCTGGTCAGGATCTTCTGCAAAGTCATTTCCCAACTTTAGTTTGTTCATTGTGTTTATCTTCAGTTTTCCACAAGTGTGTGGTGGCTCTCTTGAAGTGGAGAGAATGAAACAAGCGACTCGTTGAGGATCCGAAATAATATTCTGCTGTTTCAAAAAACTATTTCAGATCCTCAAAAATGCCTGCTAAATTGTTAAAGTTCTATTGTTAATTTAAGTTTACTTCTTTATTAATAAAAAGTAAAGCAACAAACTAGGCTGTTAATATTTCATAGACCAAAACCATCTTTTTCTTGTCATTGTACTTCTCTTTTGCATACTTCTCAAAAGCATCAATAACCATTTTGTGCTTAGTATCTTCAAGTTCAAATTCAACTTCAGTTTTCCCTATTTCTAAATAAAGAGCCTCCATTTGAGGGTTAATTTCAGTTGCTATTTGTGCTTTTGTTGACTCTAAAGACATTTCTACAAATACATCAAGTTTTGCCTTATACTCTTCATCAATTTTGCCATCACTTTCAGCTCCTTTTTGCAATGTTTGCTTGAATGCTTCTATTTTCTTGTTTGCAATCTCTATATATCCATTTCTCTCTTTTGTTATCTCTTCAAAGGAATCTGCAAAGTCTTTTATTTCTCCTAAAAAGTAGTTTACACTCTTTTGAATACCAATAACTTCCTTGAAATCAAGTTTCTCTGATTGCTCACGAATAACAGTAGCAAGAACAGATGCTAAATCATAAACATCACTCTTAATTAGTTTGAATTTTTTCATTTTTATTGTGCAGTTACATTAAATGGAGTTACTACCCCTTCCTTTTGATAATATCTATTCAAATTTTTCCTTATAAGTCCACACCACTCCTTAACTCCATTCTCTCCAAGAGCTCTTGGAATCATACGAGAACGAATGTCTTGGACTCCTTGCAATCTCTCTGTTGGTGGGACAGAACTAAATTTCTCTGGAACTGAAATGCTCAATTGAAAGTCAGTTCTATCTGGAAAATCAGTAACACTCAATCCAAATTCAGGTGATAGTATTTCATCACAAATTTTTCTGAATCTTGGAGGAGTGTAACTTGTTGGATATGTATCATCTTCTAATTTAGGAGTGAATGTTTCTTTCGTAATAGATAAAGCAGTTTGTTCTGAAGTAGGATTAATAGACTTTACAGTCTGTAGATCCACTAACTTCACCAATGCTCCTGTTACACTATTCAAACCAGCAATCATTGCATCCATCTTTTCTTCAATTCCTCCTTCTAATACTGGTGCAGTTCCTGTTCCTTTTGGAGGAACTCCTTCTTCTTTGTGTTTCCTTCCATGAACAACTAAGTTCTTAAAAGACTCACCACACACTTCACACTTCTTTAATTCTTTCATAATTTTGTTTATCTTCAGTTTACTAACTCTCATGAAGTGGAGAGAATTATGTTTTTTCTAATAATCTCCTTTCCCTTTCCCAATAATAATACTGTGGTCTTCTGGATTGTATGTGAATTCAAGAAGAGTCTGTATCATTTCTCCTTTCTTGACATCTTTTGTCACTGTCATGCCAATGACCTTTTGGTATTTGGTAACTCTAGTTTTTTTAACAAATGGAGTTACCATTTTTACCTGCTCTTCAGCAGAACCAAGCATGAATAAGATAGACCACAAATGCTCTCTACTAACAACACAATCCAAGCCATCAATTGTAATCTTCACATAACCCTTTCTTTTAACAAGAGAATTCCAATTCACTTCAAATAGAACTTCTCTTCCTCTTCCAGACACATCAGCCATGACAAACTTTCTCCTCTCTGACAAACGAGAGTGGTCTAAATACTCTTGACTGTAAATATCATCTTTGGTCATGGTGGGCAAGTTTCTCTAAAGTTTGTAAATATGAAGTTATGGCTCTCTTCCTCTCCTCTCTCCCAACAGCCTCTACTACAGTCAAGTATTCAGTTTCTTTAACAAGACTTTCTTTATTCCAATTTGATAGCATTGCAGATGCAACTCTACTCATAATCTCAAATGCATCATCAGTGACAATTTTTTGAAGCAGAGATTTTTCTTTATCTGTTAGTTCCATAAAAATATATTTATTTACCCATATTCATCATTGAATTGGCAAGATTCTTAGCTGCTGGCACCTGTGTTTTTACACCACCAGCCAGATCGACCATAGGAACTGCAGTTGTTTCTTCTTCTGTAGCTCCTGCTTCTGAGAACAATTCAGGACCTGCTGGTGTCTGTGGAGGAGGAGCTGGCTGTAGCCATGCTTCTGGCAACCAGTCCTCTGGCTCTTTATTGTATGCTTTGATAATTTCCCTTGCTGGCTTCTCTGATATTTCTCTTGGAGTTGCAAAGAGGGGGATTACAAGATTTGCCATTTCAATAGTAGTTGTCCTCTCCAATAGCTCTGAATTAGCAATAATGCTTTGTCCTTTGATTTTAATAACTCCTTCCCAAGGAAAATCATCTTCTCTGAGTTTGAAGAATGATAGTTTGTCTGATTTCTTAATTTCTCCAGTTTCTTCAGAACGCTCCAAATTTAGAGGAACTTCACGCATCTCACTTTCAAAATCCCTCCCCTCTGTAAGTTGCTCACCATCCTCTCTCTCGTAAAGATCCAATTCAAATGGCTCTATGTATTTATCATTTGCAATAAATCTTATCTTTGGAGCTGAATACATGTCTTCTATAATCCCAATTGAAATATAAGCGTCAACTGTAAGAGCATCTGTAACATGCTCCAAAGGAGTTTTCATTCTTTTCAATGCACTCTCTCTTGCTTGGGAGATTTCAAATGCGGTACTCCCTGTAACTTCTCCTTGTAGTGATTTACTAATGCCTGTAACATCATCAATCCTAGCCATTAGACGATCTTGAGCATCCCATGCTTCAATTCCAGGACCAGGAATCTCATTCCATTTTATATTCTTTGCATCTGATACTTGTCTTCCTTTGCCAGGTCTTGTTTTCATTTGACCATCTCCTTCCAAGTTTTCAGTTCCTGAATAGAAGAACTCTCTATAAATTGACAAGACAAGTTGGTCCATTGTCATGTTACGAACTTTTGTATAGAGTTTATGGTCATTACGCATTGATTCATAGACTCCAATTCCATAGAGACTTTTATCATCACGCAGTGTCCATGGTGCAGAATAAACAGAGAGTTTTTTATTCTTTGGAGACTGTGGCATTGGCTCATTAACAAGAACAACTCCTTCATCTGTCTGAACATAGAATGTATCCATGTCTAAATTCTCCCAGAACCAAATGCGAGTCACATACTTTGCTCCTTTTGAATCTCCTGTTCCTTTATCAAAGTCACTTATATTGTTGTCATCATCTACAATTCGTAGTGTTGGCTTTATGAATTTGAAATTCTTAAGATGTCCAAATTGGTGAGTAAACTTGAGCCAAGAATAATCCTTGAAGTAAATAGCATCATTGCAAGAATATGGATTGCCAACAATAGCAGCATCATCAAACCAAACATTCCAAGGACTCAGAGACTCACGAAATATATCATCATAATATGTATGGTCTGACTCCTCATAGACATTCTTCTTTGGATTTGCAGGGTTATATTTCTTCAAATCTCTTACAGGACGAGTTATGTTAAGAGGATATGTCCTTCCCACTCCTATCCCGTACTTTGCTTGGTTGAATACAAATGGCTTGAGAAGTGCTGTTCTTGATGAAGCAATGTCCCAACTTGATTCATATAAATTCTTAATTAATAGATTGTTCTTTTCATATTTCTTTTTACCAGGAGCAAGAACTGCTGTAGGATTTCTGTCTACAATTATACCAACAGCTGTTTGTATCTTTATGTATGGATTTGGAGGAACACTGTCTTCTTGCCACTCATCCTCAACATTCAAATTTACCAGTGAAGATCTCCATCCCAACTCATCATCTGATACCAATGTCTTCTTGCTTGCTGTTTTATTTATCTTATGAGGGATGTATGCAATGTCTGCTGCTTTCCAAATGGACTCAATACCAGTTCCTTTACGATGCTCCTTCAAATAATCTCTTCGCTCTTCAAACATATCAAATGCTGCTTTGTCTTCACTTGTCTTTTTATAAGTACCAGCATTTTTGACTTGCTCTTCAATCTGAGTTTTAAGATCTAGTGCTTTCATTGTTTTGTGATTTTACAAATTATGTCTTGCTCTTTTATAAAAAAATAACTCTCCAATTTTATATCTCCTTCCATTTTCATATTTATATCAACAGGCATTACTTTATGAAACATCAAAGTGTCCCCAATTGAGACTCCTTCTGAATCAGACCTAACTACAGTTCCTTGTGACACCTGTTCATCCTCCAATGATTGCTCTGGAATGTACAAACCATGGTCACTTTTAGTTTCTTCATCAGTTCTCTTCAATTCCTTCACCATAATATTCCCATTGTATAATTTTATTTCCATACTATTTGATGCTATTTTTAATAATAAATCGTTCATTCATGTATTCTTTCTCATACTCTGTCATGTGTTTCTTCATAGCATTATACAATGCCAAATCTTTCTTTTCTATCATTGTCTTAAAAACCCAATTCTTATTTGTTTTTATTTCTTCTACATTTACACCTGGAATATTAATCTCCATAACATTTACCATCCCTTGTCTCCAATCTAAATCACCTTGTTCTCTTTTAACTCTTTCAACACCATTTCTTACAGCCTCTTCAAGATTCTGCTCTATTGCACTTGATATTGCAATCCTCTCTGGATGTATATTTGATTGGTAAAATATTGAATATACTTTCATGTAGTTTTATTTTACTTCTTATATTGATAAAAGTAAAGGGATTATAAATTGACAAATCTATCAAGTCTAATACTGTCATCATGAAACAAACCTTTCTTCTTCTGGAATTCCTTAATCTTCTTTGCTTCTCTTGTTTCTGGTAGTTTAGTCTTTCGATTCCTCATTGTTTGTAAGAAGTATCTATCAATATCCGCAGCATGGTCTTCTCCATCACTATCAAGATCTTCAGGATGGGTCTCTGAATAAATAAGAGATGGTATTGTCCTTATAGAGTCATAACAGTTCTTGAAATAACGAATCTTTGGTGGAGTCTGATAATCATGGTACAAATACTGGTGCATTATCTGCCATCCAGAGATACGAGAACCAGCTCCTTTAGTACAAGGGATAATCATTGGTATAAGAGTTCCCTCTTTGCCTACACCATTTTTAACAAGGATTTCAGCTATAGTTTCTCCCGATCCTGTGTTTGTGTATATAGCAGAATCCACAACTACATAACCCAGAAAATCTCTTGCTTCATTATTTATCTTTACAATCTCTTTGGCTATCTGCTCTGCTTCCCATCTTGATGAGCCATCCTCTTTGTTCACATACAGTTCTCTATATTTATATATATTGCCATCAAAGTCTACAGCATACCAACCAAATGTTGCTGGCTTTGCTCTTCCATGGTCATAAGCTCCATACTTCCTCCAAGTATCAGGAATGTCAAATGGATCACAAACATGAATGTCTTCATTCCATTCAGAGAAGAACTGTCCTTCAAATAGATTCCAATCACCTAACAAGAATGCTTTTCTCTTTTCCTCTGGCAATCCTTCCAACTGGTCAAAGTATGATTTGTCTAGGTTGTTTCTATTGTCATTAGCTGTTGCTCTTATGTAATTGAATAGGTGTGCCTCTTTCTCTGTAGTCTCAAACTCTTTGTCCATCCAGATCTTCTTTACCCATCCATGTCCAATGGAGCCTGGATTCGTTCCTGCTAAGAATTTCGTATCAGCAATCCCTTTCCATCTCATACGAGTACGGAGCATTTCAAAAACATACTTCAAGTTCTTGGTCAGCTCGTCCACTCCAATAGCAGCAAACTCTGAAGAAGCATATTTAGCAGCATCATCCAAGTTACGCAATGCTATAACTCCTCCTCCATACTCTGGTGCCAGCACATACTCCTTGTCTCCTTTGTTTAATTGTCCAAGCCATGTTGGAAACTCATAATTGATTTTACTGATGTGGCGATCTTGTAATGATGGATAATCCTCACAGAACAATCCAACTCTAACTCCTCTCTGTCCTGTTGCTGCGTGATACTCTAATAGCAGTTTGACAAGCATCCATCTTAGCCAATATGATTTGCCTCCTCCCATGGCTCCTCCATACAGAGTGTATTTGTAATCCTTTACAGACTGCTCTGCTGTTCTTTGTTTCTCGTTAAAGTGAACAAGATCTGACCAATTTATGGATGTTTTATTTAATTCCTTGGGCATGTTTTATATTATCAATCACATTGTCAAATGTAACAAGAATTCCATCTGGAGAATAACTAAAGTAAGTATCATTGTTCGTAGTATCAATGAGTTTTCCACTTCTTATCTCTTCTAATACTGTATCAACTGATTTTGCTTTATTTTTACTAACAAAATCAAAGTCATTGGATCTGTATTTGTTGTACTGTTTCCCTCCATATGCATTCAATTCAAAACCACCATTCTTAGTTTTCTTTGTCAATTCCTGTAGAATTGTTTTATTGGAAGCATTTGCTCTATTTATCACTACATTTGCAATCTTACGCATGTCATCAATGCTTGCTGTTGCCTCTCCAAATATAACACCACCAATCTCTGGCAATTCTTTCTCTATTACTTTTACAGGTCTGTCTTTTATTTGATATTCTCTTGCCTCGAATTCTTTTCTGTCAAATAATTCATGCTTTGAAGGAGAAAACAAAGCAGTAGCAGCAACTCCAGCTCCAGCTCCTCCCATTAGAGTCTTCAAACCTATTTTGCCAAATGCTTGAACTGGTCCTTTGAATGGAGCTATCTCCCACCAAGTGACTCCTTTTTCGTCTGTGATGAGTTTAACATTAAACTTCTTAAGAAACTTACCTATCTCTTTTTCATAGAACTTATAGATTGGATTGTTTTGGTCTATTTTGCCAGAGATGTCAAAGGTTTCGGAAGAAGCATCAAATGAATTAGCTCTATTCCCAATAAGTTTTTCTTCTGGAATTGCCATTATTCTATCATAAGCATATTTCGTAATCGCCTTAAACTTCCCATCTCCGAGGACATCGGTGATTATCCAGTCATTTCCTCTTCCAGGAGCAGAGTTTATTTCCATTCCAACTTTTAATTTTTCAGAAGTAAGTATTGTGTCTATAAGACCATTTTCTCTTGATCTATATTTCCAATTATTTTGTGTACCCAACCCCTCTATCTTCATAGCAGTCTCTCCTGTAGGAAATCTAAGTTTCTGAATACTGTCTTCTGCTGCTTTTTTTATTTCTTCTCGTATCATACGAAAGTGGGCTGTAGGGTCGTTGTATTGTTGGAGTTTTTGTAATTCATTTGTTCTATCTAACTCAGGATATATATTTCTTGATACTGGATTTTCTCTCTCCAAATTCCCTTTCTGATGCAAATCACTCTGTACTTCCACAACTTCTCTTATTTTTGGTTGAGCAATTGGTTCACCAAAAATCTTTGCAGTCTCTAAATCTTTGTATGTAGTATTTCCAACTTTCCATTCTGGATCCAAATCTCTTGTTCGTGTATGTCCAAAATAATTGTTAGTTGCTCCTGGAAAATGTTGGCTCCCAGCACTTGTTTTTATAGGACTCTCATATATATGCTCCTGATAAGATCCTGGCATTAGACTCTCTTTTGGCAAGTTTGTGCTTTCATGTCTTCCTCCTCCTCCAATTAGTTTACCAGTTGTGGTCGTGTCTCCTTTGTCTAAACGCTTCAATGGTAGCAACTCTGCTTGCACATCTTTTGCAAACTTAGACACATCAACTTTATCACCATGCTTGGCTAGTATTTCATTTATAATATTCTTTTCTGTCAACTTCATTGTAGGATCTTTGGCAAGATCTGAAATGAATTGCTTTGAGACTGTAGAGCGACCTTTTAGTTTCTCGACGAGAGAAGTTGAGAGGTCTTGGAGTCCTTCAAAGATTGGCTTTGTTTCTTTTGCTACCGCACCAAGAATAGGCTTCACAGCTGCACCAAGTATTGGCTTAACTATCTTAGTCATTCCCATAGGAGTGAAATTAAGAGCTTGCTCAATTGTCTTTTCAGGAGACATGCGGGTGCTGAAGTTTTTATTCAAATTGGATCCAAACTCCTTGAATGCAGAAGAGAATGTATCAGGAGCAGGCTGGTCACTAAACAAACCTGGAACTCCCCTAGCAACCAGAGTCTTCAACTTAGAAGGAATCTCCTTTACAGTATCTACAAACAGATTTGGCTTTGGAGAAGTAGGAGCCATTACAGGAACTGTACTATTTGCTGTATTAAATTGTAATGGTTTGTATGGTGGCATTATTTATTTATTAGTCATTTGCCATTGAGTCTTATGCCTACACTCCTTGTGATAGTAAGCAATCTGTCCATCCGCAGTAAGCATTGAACCTCCACACACTCTACATCCAAATGCAGCTCTAGGAATTGCCGGCATTATTTTCTCTCCTGCTTTATGGAGTTCCATTCTAATTCTTTTTGTTACTGTGTACTTTGCCATGCTATTCTTATTTATAAGTTTATTCTGATTTATCAGTTATTTTGAATAATCATTTGCTAAACGATCCCAAACTTTTCTGTGAAGCCTGTTCATTGGAAAACGAGCAATGAGTGACAGATATCTTTTCAATTGGTGAAGAGCTGTTCTCTTCTTCTGTGCAGTTTTTTGTTTGTCTGTTTTATAAGTTTTTGTGTTTGCCATGTTTTATAAAATCTATTATCGGAATCATCTCCTCAATCACTACAAACAGTAAAGCAAAGCCAAGTGCAAATACAATTGGAGTGAAAAACAGAAATGCAAATATTGTAATTATAGTTTCAATCATGAGTCTAAGCGTATTATGAGCGGAGCACCATCACGTCCACTCACTTCAACTCTTTCTGTTGCTCTACCAATGACTTGGTCTTGTATATTTCTAAATGCTTGAACATCTGGTCCTGGATCTGCATAAATAACTCTACCATTTTTCATTTTCTGTATTATAATTCCTTCAGCAGCATCCAGTTGAGCAGACAATATCTTGTCATATCTCTCATGCAGTTTCTTTGCCATTATCTCTCTCAACTTTTGAGTTATGAGAGTTTTGGAGGAAACAGGACGTCCACCTTTTAATCCATTTATTTTTGATGTTGTTTCTCTTCCCATATGTGTGTTATCCTAACATCCTAATCACCCATCTCCTCCTTCTCCATCTCCTCATTTAAAGACCTCTCAAAAGCACGATCCAATTCACTCTCTTCACTCTCTTCACTCTCTTCATACATAGTATTGATTTTTTCTTCATCCATGATAATATATATCTATATTTATCTATTAAACAATCGATTGAATAATGATTTCCTATTTTCTACTTCTTCAATTGCTTCCTCAACAGAATCCTTTGAAGAGAAGAATTCAGCAGCAGAATCTACAATCTCATCTCCAGGAGACTCATCTGCTGTAATCTCATCTCCTATTCCAAAATTATCTCTCAAGTATTGTTTTGGTTCCAATCCTCTTGCCACAAGAAATTTAGATGCTTCATCAACTCCTTGCTCTTTTAGGAGGATAGATACTGCTTCTTTGAAATTGCTGTTATCCATATATAATATAATTATGCCTCTTTTGTTATTAAAAGTAAAGGATCTGTAAATATTTTAAATTCCTCATAATGTTGAAGATATCCACATTTAGTACAATAATCCCACTCAGTATAGTAATATACTTTATTTGGAATTACTTTATGTCCTCTTCTTTCCATCAAAGTTTCAACACACTTAGGACATTGATTTCCTTCTCCTATGATTTTCCTATTTTTCATTCTCTCTAATTTCTTCTTATGAGTAATCATATTACTTATAGTTAATTATTATGTGTTATTATGTTTTTTCCAAGATTGTGTAGGTACAACCCCCTTTCCCCTTTCAATTAAATTTGAATAGGAGAAAGAGAATCATACCCTTGGTTCAGTTTATTTTTTCCTGAGTTGGCCAATTTATAGCATGGTCGCCAAGGTTCCAGAACTATGGTTTAATGTCTGCGTTCCAGATATAAAACATCCCACAGACTCACACACATAAAAAGCCCCACACTAATTAAATAGTATGGGACAAATTAAATGCTTTGTTGACAACAACAATGGTATTGGGAAATACAGCGGTTGTTGTCGTCAACGAAACATTCAATTGGTTTTTTGTATTTCCCATCCAGTAAGTATGCCTGATATTTGTAAAAAAGAAAAGGTCTTTTATTGTTTCACAATGAATTTATCAATAAGTAAAGAAAATCACTGTAAATATGTTTGAATATCAAAGGCAATATATTCTTCACCTTTTTCAACATCAAATTTCTCTACATGTATTTTGTATATAAATTTGTCATTAAATAGATATTTCTTTTGCAGTACATCTATAAATGATTTTATTCCATTGTCAATGTCAGATGCTCTACTTGAGAATCCAAACTGCAACTTCAACTGTAATTTACCGTATGGCACTTTTAGTTTAGGAAGCAAGTAGAATAAGTCATTTTCATACTGTGTATATTCTTTAGTTTTGAATCTTCTCCCTCTCCATGCTTGATTGACACTTAATGCTTTTATTGGTATTTCTATCATAAAACTTTGTTTTAGAATGGTGTCCGATTTTAGTTTATTTTTTCAGACTGATAAAATAACCTTACAAATCAATGGTTTTTTTCTTTATTTACTTTTCCATTCTTACAATCTTGATTTTCGCTTTACTTTCCCATCAAAACACGCTATAATCAATGTAGGTAGTGAGGAGAGCAAAACAAAGCAACTTAATATACTGCAATTATGCCTCTTTATTCCTGAAAAGTAAAGTAGTAGTTATTTTCAATAAAAATTGCACTGGGATTATCGTTAGTGACTGCAATATGAAACGACGACATTCTGGTGCAAATAAACTGATGAATCAGAATGAAAATAAGAATTATTAACCAATGTGCCTTGCCACACTCTCTGTTATTTTCCTCACATTGGGAAATAAAAGAGAGGCTGGCAGTGAAATAATAAAAATAGATGAAACACAAAGATATAAAAATAGATGCATCAAGCAACAAGAAGATGTATTTTATTTCAGAGGAAAATATAATCAGAAATTTGAAAGAGAAAGAGCACTGTGTAGTTTCTATAAGTGCCAAATTTGGAGTTCTGGTAATGGGAAGATCTGCAGTTATAAATCTTGGCTTGAATCATATGTGGATTAAGATGTATTACGACCCTGTTCAAAAAAGTATTGCATGGAAAGTAAAAGGAAGTGTAAGTCAAGAGGAACTAAAGGATGGATGGAAGCTGGTTAAGTTGGACAAACAAGGACAGTATAAAAGATCTATATCAAAAATAATGGGACAGATGCTTTTATCAGGAAGGAAAGAGAGTTACAACAAACTTGAAGTAAAGAGATACAGATACTATCAGGAACTTTTATCAGATGATTATTATTATGTTGAATTAAAATAAATTTATGAACTACGAACTAGACCAAGAAAGAGTAGAGAAGGAAGCAAAATCTGCTGCTGACAAATCAATAGGAAGTCTCTATGATGAAATAGATGGCAGAGCAGAGTATGAAGCAGAACTATTTGTTGCACATAACTATGCTCAAGACCATCCTATAAGAGAGGAATTGAAGCAGACATTCAAACTTATATTTGTAGAAGCCATTAAACGACTAATTTAGAACATTATGGCACTCATTATTAAAAATAGATCTGTTGTTTCAGCTAAACCAATTGCAGTTACAAGCAAACATGTTCTACAGAAACTAGCAACTTTGAGGAAAGAAGGAATTGAAGGATTGCAGCAGTCATTCAACAAGAGTGATGGTAAGTCTGTAACACTTCATTCAGTTCTTACTGAGAAAGATTTCTGGATTACAAGTGGTAGAGTCAAAAGAACTATACTCACCCATGATGCTGTAAAGAAGTTAGCAGATCTGGCTGGAGTTCTAAAGAACTATAAGAATACAATTCTTACTCAGCCTGATGCATACAACAATTATCAGTACACATGGCAAGTTGAGATTTGTACTACAAAAGGAGACTGCTGTATTGGTGTAGGAGAAGCGAACAGAAGTAACTTGGGAGCAAAAGGTCGTGGCAATCCTGCAAACATGGCAGAGAAGAGAGCATACGATAGAGCTGTACTTCGTCTCCTTGGAATCACAGGACTGCTTAGTGAGGAAGAATTACCAGATGAAGACCAAACTGATAAAATGGAAGGACTTACCCATGAAGAAAAGAAAAAGATAGCTCCAATTGTAAATCAACTCCTACTTGCAAAAGACAACAAGAATTTGATTTCTTTTGGAAATGAGATGAAGACCAAAGCAAAAACTCTAAATCCTGCACAGCTTGAGTATTTACGAAAACTGTACAAGAAGCGTGTATCTGAAGTCAAGAAGGACATATTTTGATAATTATGAATTTAAAATCTTTATCAAAACTTAGAGAAAAACATCCATTGTGGAAAGGATGGAGATATATAGACTCAAAAGGATATGTAGTTGTCTGGAGTGATTTTGGAAAACAGCATGAACACAGAATGGTAATGGAAAGTCACATAGGAAGAAAATTGTCAAGTAAAGATATTGTTCATCATAAAAATGAAATAAAAACTGATAACAGAATATCAAACTTAGAGTTATTAACAACTGCTCTCCATAATAAAATACATCTATCTGGGAACAAGTTTAATCTAGGTAGAGTCCACACAAAAGAGCACATAGAGAAAACATCAAAGCATTTGTTTGGAAATAAACATAGATTGGGAAAACTTCACTTGAATAAAACAAAAGAAAAAATGTCAGATTCACAAAAGAAAAGATGGAATAAAATAAAATTATTATGAAAATATTCAAATTCAAAGATGAGAGTTTCATTAGACACAAGAACACAGCAACAAGTTGGTACACACTGGCTGTTCTCTGTGATGTTGTACTAATTGCACTCGTCGCATTATACTTCTATGCATAAGACTCCAACTCAAATTGAAATTGGCTTGGACAAGATATCACCATCAGCACTTGATTGCTTTGAGCAATGTCCAAAATTATTTTATTACCAGAATTGGTTAGGTATAAAATTGGATGAAGACAAACTTCATATGGATTTTGGCAATGCAATTCATGCTGCAATTGAAGTTGTATATCTTGAATATGATAATCATTTTGGAGGAGGCTGGCAAGCTGGTTCATTTGAGCCTGTACAAAAAAGATTCCTTGAACATTGGAGACAAGACCATGTAAAAGAAAGGACATTTGAAAACTACATGGAGACAAGAGCAGGTAAAGAATCTGGTTTCAAAAATAAAGAGGATCTTTACAGATACATGAAAGCAGATGGAATTGCAATTTTGAAGTCGTATTGGGAGGAGAAAGAGAAAATGCTGGTTGATTACAATCACGATCTTGTTGATTTTGAATTGTATCGTAAAATAGAATTACACAATCCAGAGGATCCTAGTGACGCTTTGCCGATCCCTTTATCAATGAGATTGGATGCAATGACTAGAGACAAAACAAAGATAGTTGACTTCAAAACAAGTAAGAATGAGTACGATGAAGTTGAATCCAGAAATAAGATACAAGGTCAATGCTATCTGTTTGCACATCTTATGGAGACTGGAAACTTTATAAGTAAGTTTGATTATATTGTTTTGAGAAAAGGATTGAAAAGTAGTGAAAGAGTTGAAGTTGTGCAACTTGAATATGATATGGCTGATATGAATGCATTTTATGCAAGAGTAAAAGCGATATTAGTTAAGATTGCACAGAGACAGTTTGACAGACCGATAAAAGGTCACAATAACTGGTGCAATTGCTTGAAGTATGAAGAAGCATTGAGTGTGAAAGAAATACAATTAATAGTTTAATATAAATAAACAATATCATGGAAGCGTCAAAGAAGTACACGAAAGAGAATGGAGGTCTAAGGATTTCGTTTAGTGATGGATCTGCTCACACAGTCAAGTTGATTAAGGACAAATTGGACAATATCCCTGATGGAAAAGGAGGAACTATATCAGGAATGAAGTATTTGGTTGAAGAGGATGGAGAGCAGAAGACTATTTTTACAGGTTCAATTGGTTTGGTTAGCAAATTGGCAGCTTGTAATGAAGGAGATGTTGTTACGATTCAAATGAAGAAAGCAAATAACAAGAGTTTCTTTGTTGTTACAAAAGCAGGTGAAGAGATTTTAGAAGAAGGAGAGCTTCCTGTTATCTCGGACGATGAAGAAGTTCCAATGGAGCCTAAGTGGTAAATATATAATATCATGAAAACTGAAAAAACAAAAGAGATTGTAGTTCTAGAGAAGAAAGTAAGCAAGCTGATGCAAGCTGTTGAGAATCAATCAATCTCAAGCAATGAAGAAATGATGCAAGCAGGAGAGTTAAGAAAGGAGATAAAGACAGTAGCAAAAACAGCAAAAGAGGAGAAGGAGAAAGCAACAAAGCCACTCAATGATGTTCTCAAGACAATCAGAGATTGGTTTGCTCCTTTGGAGGAAAATTGTAAAAAGGCAATTGTCATTGTGGAGTCTGAAATGAGAAAGTACCAGAATGAGATTGATGAGAAAAGAAGGAAAGCAGAAGCAGAGGCACAGAAGATCGTTGATGCTGCTCAAAAGAAACTTGAAGAGGGAAAAATGACAGAGACTGCTTTTGAAAAGACAGTAGAGAAACTAGAGACAAAACTTGAAACAGTGCCTGAAGTTATTACCAAATCAGAAGACTTCCACACCAGAGTTATAAAGAAAGTTCGCATCGTGGATGCTCTTTTAATTCCTAGAGAGTATCTTGTACCTGATACTGTAAAGATAAATACAGCTGTCAAGTCAGGAACTATAATTCCTGGATGTGAGTTGTATGAAGAGCAAACATTCGTATGATATTCATAATTATTGCAATTGTTATTATTGGTGTCTTTTTAATTCCTTCTGACTTATGATTAAATTTGCTGCTCAACTACATGGTTTTAGAAAAACTACAATTGGAGATAACATAGTATCATTCTCAGTTGATAGAGTTTATTCTGAAAGCATAAAGGAAATTGTGGGAGAAGACATTGGGACTCAATACATAATTCATCTTGAAGCAGTAAATACAGGAACAAATCTTAATGTAGATCCTGTTGAGTTGAAAGATCGCTTTGTAAAGAAGTTGCATGCTCTTCTTGGACAGTTGGCTGAAGCAAAAGGAACGAAACCAGAAGAAGAAAAAGAAAGACTAAGAAAGCACCTTATCTCTTTAAAGTTGATGGAGAAAAGCACTAAAGAGTTGGATGTAAAAGGACTTGCGATTGGTTGTAATATTGTTGAGAAGTGGATAAATGAATAAATAAACATGAATAATAAACAAAATCCATTCTTAGGTTACTTTGATAAACTTTTCAAAGAGCAGGGAAAAAAGATAAATCCAGTTCATGAGATTGTAAATATGTATTTTGTTATGAATAAATTGGACAATATGCCAGCATCCTTCTACAAAGGTAGATATTCATATGGAAAATTGTCAAAAGAAGCAAAGCTACTTTATTCAGCATGTGGAATGGTTCTAGACGATGCATTGTGGTGTCTAGATAAAATGAAGTACAAAGCAGAGCGTGGTAAATTTGAATGGACGATATCAACTTGTTTAAAGCACAATCTATCATGATAAAGAAAAAAGAAAAAATTGAGAAGAAAGCAGGAGATACGCTTGCTGCTACTATAAAAGAGATAAGAGCAAAGTTTGGTGAAGATGCCATAATGATGCTCAATGAAAAAAGCAATGTAGATGTTGATGCTATTTCAACAGGGTCTATTGGTCTGAATCGTGCTCTTGGAGTTGGTGGAATGCCTCGTGGACGTGTTGTGGAGATCTATGGGACAGAAAGCTCTGGCAAGACTACTTTGTCTCTGCATATTATCGCTGAAGCCCAAAAGAAAGGAGGTATTTGTGCATTCATAGATGCCGAGCATGCAATGGATCCTCAATATGCGAAAAAGATTGGAGTTTCAACAAACACTCTACTCATTTCCCAGCCAAGCAGTGGAGAAGAGGCATTGAATATTGCAGAATCTTTAATCAGGAGTAAAAAGATTGATACGATTGTAATTGACTCTGTTGCTGCTTTGACACCTAGAGTTGAGATTGAAGGAGACATTGGTTCTCTACAGATAGGAGCACAAGCAAGACTTATGAGTCAAGCATTGAGAATCCTAACTTCAGCAATTGCAAAAAGTAAAACTCTTGTTGTGTTCATAAATCAAACAAGAGTGAATATTGGAGGATATGGAGATCCTACAACTACAGCAGGAGGTAAAGCACTCAAATTTTATGCATCTGTGAGAGTCGAGGTGAAAAGAATTGCAACAATAAAGAAAGGAGACGAAGCAGTTGGTTCTAGAATTAGAGCAAAAGTTGTAAAGAACAAAGTTGCAGCTCCATTCAAAGTTACTGAATTTGATATTATTTATAATGAAGGAATATCAAAAGAAGGAGAGCTGCTTGTCCTTGGAGAAAAATATGAAGTTCTTAAGAAGACAGGATTGTCATATGAATTTAATGGGACACGCTTTGGAAGAGGATATGACTCTGCAAGAGAATATTTAAGAGAAAATAGTGGAGTTGCAGAGTTGATTGAAGAAGAGATTAATAAAAAAGAAATATGACAGTACAGAAATTTGAAGAAAAATACGGAGACAAAGGAGGAATAAACAAATTAACAGAATTGCGTTCTTTGCTGTTCACTCAAAAATACATAGCAAACCATTTTGGAGTTACAAAAGAGAGAGCGAGACAATGGATTCTGGAGTTCTTTGGAGAGCCATACAATCCTATTGCAGATAGGAGAGATGCTATAATGTTAAACATGGTTGACTTTGCAAAGAACAATACAAAGAGGCAGTTTGATTTAGCATTCAGAGGAACACAGTATTATAGAGAAGTATTATCAATTTGTATTGAACAAAAAATATATGATACTATCTGATATAGAAATCAAAGAAGCAATAGAGGATGGAACTATTGAAGTTAATGGAAAATTTGACATTCATTTTGGTTCAAGCTCTTTAGACTTACACTTAGACAATTCTTCTTTGAAGTTGAGATCTGGTGGCACTATTTATTTGAACAAAGAGTATGGAGAAAGTTTATTCATGGAAGAAAAAGATTGGGATTCAATCATTATACTTCCAGGTGCCTTTTATATTCTTTCAACTTCAGAGAAAATTAAATTCTCAGATAGCATTGTAGGATTTGTTCAAGGAAGAAGCTCTCTTGCTCGTATGGGAATACAAGTCCACGCTGCGGGATTTGCTGATGCTGGATTTGAAGGCACTATTACTCTTGAAGTTACAAATCTTACAGAAAGACCTATTGTAATTCCTGCTGGGACAAGAATCTGCCAAATGGTATTTGCAAGAACTGGAAAACCATCAGAGCATCCATATGGGAAAAATAAAAGAAGCAAGTACCAAGGACAAATTGGACCCACTCTAACAAGAATCAATAAAGATTATGAAAAATAGAATGAAGACAAAGATACTTATCATAGGCTCGGGAATTGGAGGTCTTGCATCTGGTGCATCTCTAAAAGAAAAAAATGAAACAGACTTCTTGATTGTTGACAAGTGCAAAGAACTGCCAATGAATCTTAGTAATGGTGTTCACTATCTTCACAGCAATGATTTTGGAACTCCATTTCCATTTGAATTGAAGAAAATTACAGCAGTAGAGGAAATCTGGGATCCTAGAACAGATGTATTCAAAAAGACATCATGCATTCCTGACATGATGGAATATTCAATGAAAGTAATGGGAATGAGACATCCATCTAGCATTGGAGATCCAGGAACAAGAGAGTGGGATACATTTCTTCCTATGAGTAATAATATGAATGATTTGTTGAAAGGATATTATGATTATATTGGAGAAAAGCATTTCTTGTGGGACCAGAAATTGGAAAGAGTTGATGAAGAAAAAAAGACAGCCTATTTTGAAAATGAAATTATAGAGTATGAACATATGATAACTACAGCTCCTCTTAATTCATTTATAAAAATGTGTTTTAGGAAAACAGATCTAGAATTCAAATACACTCCTGTTTTTGTAACAAATTATAAAACTACAAATATAGTTGCAAACTGGCTTCTTGGCTTGTATGTTTCAGATCCTCAATTCCCTCCATATAGAATAACTGTTTTGAATAACATTATTTCAATGGAGTCTGTAAAAGAGATGACAAGGACTGAAGAAGAAATTGTAAAATATCATCTTGGTCGTTACTTTGAATACTCTCTGGATACTGGTCAGAAGTATACATGGGAGACAGGAAGGATATTTGGCTTATCAAAAGAGGAAAGAGATAAACTTGTTTCTTCTTTTGAGAGAAGTGGAATCCATCTCTTAGGTCGCTTTGCAAGATGGGATGGGAAACTGTTACTGGACACTACGATTTTACAGGCAAAAGAAATAATAGATAAAATTATATGAACACAAATGAACAAATGAATAAGATTCTAGAGACTGCATATCCAAATGCAAGAGTTGGGTTTATAAGAGTTCTTGTTGATGCTTTAGATCTTCATGCAAGAAAGAACCATGATTATAATGGAGCTCTTTCAGTTCAAGTCCATAACAAGTTTGAAATGTACTCTAAGTTGAATGATGTAAGAAGGAAGTATTCCAGATTGTATCATTTGTTAGCTGAAGAGAAAGAAATGAAAGTAGATGAACAGCTTGAAGACACAGCAATTGATTTAGGAGTTTATGCATTTTTATTAACAGAGTATATAAGAAGTGAACAATAATATGGAAAAAATATATCATAAGAATGTGATTGAAGACTTGAAAGAATTTAACAAATTCATGGGAATCAAGAAAATGGAATTTGATTGGAAAAAGAGCAATGAATCGGCTGCAAAAGATTGGAATAAAAAGAAGCCAAAAGATGAAGATTCTTTTATAAAATACTATGAAGAGTCAAAAGATTATATAGAAGCTATGGCAACTTATAATGCCATGGGGAAGAAATTAAGATTAATAGAAAAGATTGCAAAAGTTATTGCTGACATTCCAGGAATAAAGACAATTGTTGATTATGGATGTGGAGTTGGTTCAGACTCTCTACATTTGAATCAACTAGGATATAAAGTTATTGCAATGGATGTGCAAGGTCTTGCTCTTGTTTTTGCAAAAGGTAGATTCCAGAAATATGGAGCAAAGATAAAAATAGTAGAGTCTAATTATAAGTCAAAGATTCCTAAATGTGATTTGATTTTATCTCTTGATACTCTTGAGCATGTTTTTGATCCATATAAAACTCTTGATACGATGTTCGCTGCAAAGCCAAAAGCAATTCTATTGACAACTGCATTTGGAGTCCATGACCATGACAATCAAGGAGGAATTCCGATGCACACAGATCACAAAGTTAATAAAGTTGAAAAGTATATAGAGTCACGTGGTTATAAGAAGCAAAAACTTACAATGGCATTTCCGCCACGTCTATTTATAAAACAATAATATGAAGACTCCTTGGTGTACTGCAAGAAATCATATGATTGGGAATAAATATGGGAAAGATTTGAAGAATTGGAAATTAAGAAAACACAACTGTAATGGATCTTGTAAAAAAAATAATCATAAAATAAAATGAAAATACACCTAGTAAATTATTCGCCAAACCCAAAAAAGGCAATAGCAAGCATGTTCCTAAATATGGGAATTGGAAGAGACATAACAAATCTTGACCAAATAACAGAAGTAGAAGCACAGGATGCTTTGAAAGAAATATTTAAAAGTCATCTTGATGCTCCACTTGAGGCTGCAAACTTTCAATTTTTTTGGGAGGATATACCTTTGTTTTTAAGAGCACAACTTGTTAGACACAGAGTGGGTTGGTCTTTTGCAGAAAGAAGTCTAAGATTCTATGATGCAAATCTAAAAGACCAAGTTGAAAATTATGATTGGGATGCAGTTCCAACTATAACTGATAAACAATTTAATAATAAAATATTTGGAGGTAAAACAATAAAGGAAGTTTATAAGGAAGAAATGTCTAGACAAATGTTTCTCTATTCAAAACTACTAGAGGAAAATGTAGATGCTCAAGACGCTCGCAATGTTATAGGAGTTCACTATAATACTGCGATGCAAACAACTTGTAGTTATAGAGCACTGCGTGCCATGCTTGCGGATAGGTTGAGTTCGCAAGCACATCCATTCTGGCAGAAAGCAGCAAAAGAAATAAAAAGACTAGTCACAGAAATTGACAAGGATCTCGGGGATGGCTTGATTGATAGTTGTCAACTTCACGGTCGATGTGTCTGGAATAGTCGTTTTGATAGGGATTGCAATAGTTGTATAGAGAGAGGAAAGAAAACAAAGCATGCTCACATTTGGAGCAGAGATACTAGTTTTGGTAAAAATACACAGTGTGATTGTGGCATTTTGAAGCCATTTGACCAGCTTGGAGATGGAGTTCTTATTAGTTAATAATTATAATAATATGAGTTACAAAGTAAATCAAATTGTAAAGAACAAAAGAAGTGGATTGGTACGAAGGATTACTAAAGTGGCAAAGGGAAATGTTTCTTGGATTTCAAAAGATGGAGAGAAGAAAGGAACTTGTTTAGAGGAAACTATGAATTCTTGGAGTGCAGGAAAAGACAATCGTTAGTAGTTGTATTCTGCTCCTATAAATAATGGGAGCAGGGACATGCCTATTAAAGACAATTTTGTACATCTGCATTTGCACTCCAGCTATTCATTCACTGATGGATATGGACTTCCTTCTCAGTATATTTCTCGTACAATTGCAATAGGACAACCAGGTCTTGGAGTTACAGATCATGGAAATATTTCAGCACACTATAAATGGTACAAACAATGCAACAAAGCAGGAATAAAACCAATACTTGGAATTGAATTCTATTTAGTAGAGAATGAAGCAGGACTAAAAGAAAGAAGATACAACCACATAACAGTATTGGTGAAAAATAATACTGGTTATAAGAATTTAACAACTTTAGTTACTAAATCTTGGTGTGAGCAATATTATTACAAACCTAGAATTACATTCAAGGATTTATTTGACCACCAAGAAGGATTGATAGTTCTTTCCGGTTGCTTATCATCTCCAATTACGAAGAGATTGGCAGACAATGATATAAAAGGAGCAGATGCAATGATTGAATTATTTAACAATAATTGTGATGACTTTTATTTGGAAGTACAACCAGTTTCATTTGAGGATGGATTGCCAGCATATAAAAGACTGTTAAAATTGTACAATGAAAAGTGGAAAGACAAAGGACTAAAAATAGTTGCTACCAATGACTGTCACTATGTATGTAAAGAGCAGCACAAGATTCAGGAGATATTACTGTGTGTACAAACAAATGATAAAATTGACAATCCAGATCATTGGAAATTTGACCAAGAAGATTTTTATTTGAAAACGAGAAAAGAGATGGAGGATTCATTGCAAATATTACATCCTGATTTTGATTTCACAGAATCACTAGATGAAACTCTGAAGATTGCAGAAATGGTTGACTTCACATTTCCGACTGCAAAGCCAATTAAGTTTCCAATGGAGGAGTCATTGAAGATTGATTATTTGAGAAAACTCTGTTATGAAGGAATGGTGAAGAGAGGATTGTCAGGAGAAAATAAATTTAATTTGGAAGGAATAACAGAGAAGCAATACATAGATCGTTTGGAGTATGAGATTGATTTGATTATTAAAAAGGATTTTATTGATTACTTTTTAGTTATTACAGATTTGATTCAGTGGTCAAAGAAGAATGAAATTCTTGTTGGTCCTGCTCGTGGTTCTGCTGCTGGGAGTTTAGCATGCTATGTCTTGGAAATTACAGAAGTAGAGCCAATTAGATGGGGACTTATTTTTGAGCGTTTTATTGATTTGAATAGAGAAGATTTGCCAGATATTGATATTGACTTTGAGGATGTGAGAAGACATGAAGCAAAAGAATACTTGGAGAATAAGTATGGAAAAGACAAAGTTGGCAATCTTATTACATTTTCTACATTCAAAGGAAAGAGTGCAATTGATGATATTGGGAGAACATTCAAAATTCCATTCTCTGTATTGGATAAAGTAAAGAATGCAATAATTGAAAGATCTGGAGGAGACTCAAGAGCATCATTTACACTTGAAGACACATTCACAAGTGATGTTTTTGAGTATCCAAAAATTGCAATGAAAGAGTATCCTGCTTTGCATTATGCAATAGAATTAGAAGGACAATGGAGGCAAATGTGTATATCAGGAGATACAAAATTGAAAATGATAAGAGGAGAGACTACTATAAAAAGATTGTCAGAAATGAAACCAAGTCATAGAAATAGAGAGATAAAATCTATGAATAAAAATGGAGAATTGGTATTTGTAAAGACAAAAGACATTTGGTGCAATGGAAAGAAACAGCTATATAGATTAAAAACATTTGATGGTTATTCAATTAAGACAACAGACAATCATCCATTTTTTACATTGTATGGATACAAAATGCTTAAAGACATAAAAGTTGGAGATTTGGTGGCAACAAATGGCATTTTTATAAAAGGAAGAACTCCATGGAACAAAGAAAAAAAAGGAAGTCAAATTGCATGGAACAAAGGTCTTAATAAAAAATTGCATCCTTCAATAAATAAGCAATCCATACAAATGATTGGAAATAAAAACTCCAAAGGTGTTATTAGAAATGAAAATTCTATATATTCATTTACAAAAAGAGTTTTTGACAAATTTGGAAGAATTTGCTCTATTTGCAAATCTCAAAAAAATGTTGTTGCTCATCACATAGACCATAAGAGAATTGACAATAGAACAGAAAATGGAGTTCCTCTTTGCAAGAGATGCCATAGTAAAGAGCATAAGTTAGCTCCAAAGAAAGCAAAGGAATACATGAAATGGTCTATTGTAAAAAGTATAAAAATAGACAAAATAGAAGATGTTTATGACATAGAAATGGAAATGAATGAAAACTTTGTTGCAAATGGATTCATTGTCCACAATTCACAGCATGCTGCTGGAGTTGTTATTAGTAATGAACCTCTTACTGACTTCTGTGCAATATATAAAGTAAAAGACCAACAAGTGATAAGTATGGATTATAAAGATTGTACTGATACTGGTTTGTTAAAAATTGACATCTTAGGATTGAACACACTTTCCGTTGTTTCTCTTGCTTTGAGGATGATTAAAGAAAGAACTGGGAAAGAAATCGACATTTATACTCTTAAATTAGACGATCCAAAGGTCTATAATTGGTTTTGCAAAGGTAAATTGTTTGGCATCTTCCAGTTTGATGGTCAAGCTGTGAATCAAGTTTGTAGACAGATTTTACCAAAGGATTTTGAGAGTCTATCTGCCATTTCTGCTCTTGCAAGACCAGGACCTTTGAACAGTGGAAATACAACCAAATACATAAGCAGGAGAAATGGGAGAGAAAAAATAACTCATGTTCATCCAATAATGAAAGGAATTACAGGAGACTCTTATGGCATTGTTATTTATCAGGAACAGGTTATGAGAGTTATGCGTGAAATTGGAAAAATGAGTTGGAAGGACACTTCAGATATTCGTAAGAATATGTCAAGATCTACTGGTGTTGAAAAGTTCAATACATTTAGAGATAAATTTATTCCAGGAGCTTTGGAAAATGGACTAACACAGAAGCAAGCAGATGACATTTGGGAAGAAATGTGTTCATATGGAAGTTGGGCATTCAATAAATCACACTCAGTAAGTTACACTGTTATAAGTTATTGGACAATGTGGTTGAAAGTGCATTATCCAATGGAATTCTATAGTTCTATTATGGCACTCACCCATGCAGAAGACAAGAAAAAGAAAATCTTAAAAGAGTATTTGAGAGAAGGATTCAAAATACTTCCAGTTGATGTAAATAGAAGCAAGGAACACTTTAGCATAGATGATACTTTTCTAAGAATTGGATTTGAAGATGTAAAGGGAATTGGAGAAACAAAGTCTGGTAGATTGGTAAATAACCAACCATACTCTTCATATACAGAATTTGTTAAAAAAAGCAAGTTGAACCAAACTACCGTAAAGAATTTAGTTGACTTAGGAGCATTCGACTCTATTGGAAATGCTTCTGTTCAAAATACTTTATTTGGAGAAGAAATAAAGGAATATGAAAAAGAAGAGATGTCAATTGCAAAAAGATTATCAATCTGTCCTTGGGATGTTGATTTTGGAATTGAAAAGAATTGGTTGCCATTTATTAGGGAGCATCTTGATTATTTCAAGAAGGAGCCTGTTAGCATAGAATCATTGAAAGAAATGGAAGGACCTGAAGATGTAATTATTTATGGAGTTACTTATGACAAGAACTTAAGAGATACCAGAGAAGTTAGTCTGTCAAGAGGAAAGGAGATAGATCCAAACAAATACAAAATTGTTCACTTCATAAACAAAGAGTGTATAAAGGATTTTAGAGGACAGGAATGGACGAGCCAAGGAGAATTAAAGAAGTATAATGATAGAGGTGGAACACTATTAAAACAAGGAACTGATTATTTAATTGAAGACCAATTTCAGTTTGCCAATTTTGTAATTGAAGATGATACTGATTTCATAACAGTTCGTTTGAGCCAAGTAATGTTTCCGATGTATGGAAAATTGTTGTTTGAAAAAGTTGGAGCAGGAGATCCTGTTGTGATAAAGGGTAAAATGGGTAGTGGAATTAGAATGTTTTTTGCAAATAAGATCTTGAGTTTAAAAGAGTATAAAGAGAAAATAGACAAAGAAAAATATGAAAAATAATTTCTTTTCAAAAAACTCATTCTTACAATCTTTTTTAGGACTCCTAAAAAGACCTTATTTATCAGTCCTTTTTGGAAGAAACAGCATTTCCGATTTTACTTTCTTGATTTTCGCTTTACTTTCCCATCAAGAAGAGGTATACTTAAAAGAGAGGATAGGTCATTGAAAACTGAATAGGGGTAACAAAAATACTTATGAGAAAAAGAACTGTATACTATGTCTGGTACGCAACATCAGATGAAAACCAAAATGGCACACATCATCGCAGTGAACCATTTTATGAAATTGGGGAAGCGAAAGCAGAAGCAAGCAAGAAGTGGGAAACTAACGACTATGTATCGTGCGAAAGGGTGCGGGAAGTTTTCGGAAACTGGGCTTGGCGACAACAAGACAGAGCAGAGTGTGAAATCATTGAAGTAGAGTAGCCCGTTATGTGTTCCGTTCTGCTCACTCATAACGGGTGGCAGAGCAGAGTAGAAATTATCAAAAACCCTATTCAGTTTTCAGTGGCTTCCTTTAATGCAAACACAATGAAATACACCACAATAGATGATTGCAAGACTGCAATTGAGAAAATAGAGAAGAGAGATTCTTTGAGAGACGAAACAATCCGAGGACACATTGAAGCAGTAAAAAGTATGTGGACAAATCATGAGACTCCAAAGTTTCATCCATATTATGAGTTAATATGTGACAATAGTTAATTATTACAATACCATGATTAACAGAGCGATAACAGAAAATAATATGACCAAAATTACAAAAGAAATCGTGCTCAACAATTTAGAGGAAATCAAGAAATTCATCGCCGAATTAGAGGAAATCAAGAAATTCATCGCCGAAGCAGAACAAGAGAAAAAAGAAGAGAAAAAAGTAGGCATCGCCATCAAAAACCGCTTTACAGGCTTGATAATCTTTCAAAGCACAAAGACCACATTCAAAGAGGCTGTGGTTGAGAGCTTGGCAAGCAGTACCAACCTTATCGATGCCGACCTTAGTGGTGCCAACCTTAGCGGTGCCAACCTTCGCTATGCCAACCTTCGCGATGCCAACCTTCGCGATGCCAACCTTCGCGATGCCAACCTTCGCAATGCCAACCTTCGCAATGCCGACTTTAGCGGTGCCGAATTAAACTGTGCGAAGTTCTATGGTCGAGGCGGTACAAAAGAATTAACAAAAGCACAACTCCCTGCATTCCTTGGAGCGTTGGGGTTTGTAAT
>ERZ1292625.235-Hain-H41-01um-R1-235-length-95718-cov-22_pt1 | contig 95718 bp, 105 predicted proteins | sample MGYA00564400_ERZ1292625 | MGnify/ENA primary metagenome ERZ1292625 (study PRJEB36523, sample SAMEA6512639) | groundwater metagenome | collected 2019-01-08 | study: AquaDiva: Metagenomics assemblies of 32 groundwater samples
GGATTATTAGAACAGTGTATTTTCTTCAATAGATGTATCGATACATCGAAGCTAATTATTTTCTTTCTTTTTTATCTTTATCTTTTTTAATAATTCAGCGTAAATCTCTTTTGATCTGGGACTGGTTAATACCGGTATGCCTCTATAAATACTTGTCAATACATGAGCGGTAGATGTATATATTCCCAATGATGGAACAATTGGAATCGTTAATGCTTCGATTGTTTTTACACCTCCAGAAAAAGTTCTACCAAAGCGATCAAAGGTACCGAAGGCTTTATGAGGATGATCTTCCTGTAAATCTGTATGCGAAAACGCATTATATAATCTTAAAAAATCAGTCATGGCATTCCGGGCTGTCAATATCCAAGGAACTTCTTTGGGAATAGCGTTCATGTCATATGCAAATTCAAACATTGTCATAAGCTCGACTATATGATCAGAGAGAATATCTATATGTCCTCCAAATTCAGAATTACCCAGTCCTCTTCTCGCAACATATCCATCAGCCGCGTCCAATGAATAAATGACTCCCAACAGCGCTGATAAAAGAAGCGGGTTATCTTTAGCGATTGCAAATGAAGTGAAAAGAAGCGGAATTCTAGAAATTGAAACGATATTGGCTGCCGTTATCTCGCTGATCAATCTTCTATTTAATTGTTTATTATAATCCTTGTAAAAAGGTAGCTGTCCATCTTTCTCTAATACATGGTTTGACGGTCTACCATTAAATCCCTGATGGTTACCAAGATATGTCCAGCTTTGATGTTTTTCTGCCCAACTTTCAAAAAATTCACTCCACTCCATTCGTGTCTTTCTTATTTTATGGGTGGAATCCCAATCAAAGGCCGGAACATCGATTTCATGAACCTGGTGGACCATTCCTTTGCACAGCGGTGCCATTCTATCAAAATAAAACTCAATCATTTCTTCATTTTCACAATGTTCCAGTAACGTATGAGAAACTCCTAAAGAATAATTGGTGTTTGAATCTGCATTATAATCCGGCTGGTTTAAGTTCATCGTCGTTGTTTCGATGCCATACTCTGTTAAAGAAGGAGCAAGTCTGGATTTGTCATCAACTAATTCAAGAACACTGGCTTTATTGGTCTGCGGATCTGTCAAAGAATTAGCAATTATCAATTCCAAAATAAATCTGGACCGGGCTTTGGTAAGAAAATTTTTCCAAGCATCAGCTTCCAATAATTTATCAAACTTAATGTTCAAACTATTAATTTGGACATTTTTTCTATCAAAAAATTGATTATGGAAAGGGTTGCCGCGTTCTGCGCTAAAAAGAATTAAATCATTCAAATTCAAAGTTATTGCCTGATTATTATTCATTTGAAAACAAAAGTTTATGATAAATCTTCAGGGTTTCATCGGTCATTTTTGCAAAAGAATATTTGTTTATGATGTTTTTGTAATCAAACTTTGGTTTATTTTCAATAAAACCTTTTATTTTTTCAGCAATATCATTAACATCGTTTGGATCAAATGATAGATAATTATTTCCAAGTAATTCTTTAAAAACTTTAATATCTGATGCAATGATTGGACAGCTAAAATAAGCCGCCTCAATTAATGGTAATCCAAACCCTTCTGATAATGATGGATGAATTAAAGCACGTGCGTTCTTATAGAAAAAAACCAAATCTTTGATCGTTGAATTGTTAATAAATAATATCCTTTTCCCCTGTTTCAATCTATTGATTAATTGATACAATCTATTCTTAAAGAAATCGTTAGGTCCAAGAAGAAGTAATTTACTTAATGTTTTAATTGTTGAAAAGGCCTGGATTAATTTCTCAATATTTTTATGTGGGTAAAAATTGCCAACATAAATAAAAAAATTATTGTATTTTTGACTTAGTTCTATGTTTTCTTTTGAGTCAATTATTTGATAATTTACTCCTTCGTAAATTGGTGTAATTTTATCTGATATTTTTTCATTGTAAATATTTTTTAACTGTTCTTTAACAGTCTTTGTGGGGGTGATAATTTTTATCGCCCTCTTAATTTGACAGCAAAGAATAATTCTAAAAAATAAATGCTTAATATTATAAACCAGTTGATTCTTTGTTGAGGCTTTTCCCGTTTTGAATAATAATGGAGTAGCATCATGAACCGTTGCTACAAATTTTTTTAGATATAAAATTGGATAACTAAAATAAGTAAAATGCATTAAATCTAAATTATCTAAATTAAGCTTTATAGCGAAACCTAATTGCTCTCTGACACTGTGCCAACGATAATTTGCCTCTTTTTTAATTATATTTTTGTTTTTGAACGAAACTTGATTATAGTCTTCAGTCATCAGATAAATATAAAATAGCTTATCTTTTAATTCTTTTTTTTCCAAATAATATATGAGATTTTTTAGGTAAGTTCCTACTCCGGTTTGAGAATACAATCGGGCGTCGATTCCAATTTTTTTCATTTATTTAAAGATTTTTTAATATCTATTGCTAAATAAACTAATTTGTTAGTCAACCAGTTGTGATTTTTAGCATAATGTTTATCATAAAAAATCTTCATAGAATCATAAAAATAATAATTAGTTTTTTTGCGAATATTATTGTCTTTTTTCTTCAAACCGGAGACGGACTTTAAATGAAGAACTTTCCATAGAGGATAATAAATAATTTTATAACCTAATTTTTTTATCTGAAAAGCCATCTCAATATCTTCACCGTAAGCAAAATAATCGTCATCGAATCCTCCAAATTTATCAAGGATTTCGCGTCGTGTGAATAGAAAGGCGCCGGTCAAAACATCAATTTCATGAATATTATTTAAGTTCAAATTTACCAAATGATAACCTCCAAATAGTTTGTTCAATACCGGTATGTTAAAAAAAACTTTTTCCAGTCCCAAGAAATATGTCAATGATCTCCAAATGGTTGGAAAACCACGATGTGAGGCCGGATCAATTCCGCCTGTTGGAAGAACAACTTTGACTGTCAATGCTCCAATATTATTTTCTGTTTCTATGACCTTGATTAAATCGCAAAAATCTATATCCGAAATTATTGCATCGGAATTAAGATATAAAACATATTTTCCTTTGCTCTTCTCTAAACCAAGATTATTGCCCCTACCAAAACCTAAATTTGTTTTACTTAAAAATACGTGTAAATTGTCAGATTGTTTTTCTAAATTCAAAAGAAATTCTACAGTTCCGTCGCTCGAATTATTATCAACAACAATTATTTCATATTCTAAGGGATATTTAATAAAGTTTTTATTTAATGAAAGAAGACATTTCTTAGTTATCTCTTTTGTATTAAAAGAAACAATAATAATAGAAAGAGGAATCATAAATAAAAGATAAATTATCGCTTAGGTGATTGCTTCATTCTTCTTGCTTTTCCTCCCGTACCTACTTTTCTTGTTTCTTTCTTTCTTGGATCTCGCGTTAACAAACCATTGGCCTTCAATAAAGGTCTATAGGCATCATTATCAACAATCAATAACGCTCTCGATATTCCGTGAACCATCGCATCTAATTGGCCGGTTGTTCCGCCGCCAGATACTATTATTGAAACTGCAAATCGATTTTCATTTTTTGTTAATGTGAGAGGAAGAGATAAAAACATCTTTTTATAAATTTTAAAAGATGTTTCATCTACCGATTTACCATTAATAAAGATTTCTCCCGGTTTTATTTTTAATTTACCCACTAATACTTCTGCACTTTTTTTTGTCAAATAAAGCCGTACACGAGCCACTGACTGTTTTCTTCGGCCAACGGCTTCGTAATAACTTATGTCTTTAGCTTTTTTTACCATGTTCAGTTAAATATAAAATTTATAAAAATTATAATTGTTATAACTATTATTTAGCAAACTTACTCGCAAAACTATGTTCTGCATTTGGAAAAACATTGACTCGATTTAATCTGTCACCACGAAATTTATTTTTAGCCAACATTCCCGAAACGGCTCTTTTAATAACTTCTCGTGGATCTTTTTTAAGCAAATCAGCAAAATTAATCTTTTTCAACCCCCCCGGATAACCAGAATAGTTGGTATATTCTTTGGACAGGGACTTTTTTCCGGTAACCACGACTTTAGACGCGTTAACAACAACAACATAATCTCCAATGTCCATATTGGGAACGTAGCTTGTTTTGTGTTTTCCTTGAACAAGTTTAACAATTTGTGGTGTCAGTCTACCTAAAATTTTGTCCTGCGCATCGATTAAGTGCCACTTCCTGTCAATTTCTTTTCCTTTGGTTGGCTTTGTTGATTGGGTTAATTTATTCATATTTATTTTTGTTTTATAATTGGATAGACCCACTCAATACGGCCTACTTCAGCCCCATCAGATTCTCGCTGACCGAGTTTGATTACTCTTATATATCCTCCATTTATCTTTGCTATAACCGGGCTAATATCTTTATATGCCATCTTTATAACCTCTTTATTATCTAATTTTTGTTTCAAATAATTAACATTTGATTCTGTCTTTATTTTCATCTTCTCAATTAATTTTTCAATTACTGGCTTGATTGCTTTAGCCTTTGACAAAGTTGTTGTTAATTTTCCTTTTAAGAAAAAATTAACTGCCAATTTTCTGACTAATGCACGATTAGCATCAATACCATTACTAAATTTTATTTTTTTTACTCTATGTCTCATACTTGATGAACTTGACAAACTTGATAACTTGATAAACTTGCTTAGCTCAAACTTATTTCCATCTTTTTTAACTCCTCTTCTATTAATTCTATTGATTTCTTTCCAACACCCTTCATTCCGGTCAATTTTTCCTTTCCAGTTTGGACCAAATCGGCAACAGTTTCAATTTTTTCTCGAAGCAATGCATTGATCACTCTTGAAGGCAAATTCAATTCATCAATAATGATCTCAAATAACTTTTTATCAATTGCTTCTTTTTTCTCATCCGCCAAGTTTGTTTGTTTTTTCAATTCTGGTTTATCTTTACCGGAAAGAAGGTACTCAAAATATTGGGTTAACAACTCTGATGCTTCTTTAATGGCTGTTTCTGGTTTGATGCTTCCATCAGTTTCTAGTTCAATTATTAATCTATCAGAATTATCTTTCCTACCAATTCTGGCTTCTTCAACTTTAACGTTTACTTTTTTTATAGGAGAGAAAAATGCATCAACAGGAATATAGCCGGTCTTTTTTTCTTCCCGATCTTCAACTGTCGAATAACCAACTCCCACTTCAACAATCGCCTCAAAAGAAAATTTAGCTTTATCATCAGTCATTTCAGCAATATAAAAATCTCCATTAATTGGCTTGATTTCGCCTTCTAAATCTTTTGCAAATATTTTTTTTTCACCTTTACCTTCAAAGCTAACTTTATAAGGGCCTCCTTCTTTGACATCAAATTTAAGCTGTTTTAGATTCAACATTATTTCCAATATTGATTCTTTTACTCCAGGAATCACCGAAAAAAGATGAGGGGCTCCATCAAATTTAATATTTGTAACCGCTACACCTTTTAAAGAAGAAAGAAGGGTTCTTCTTAAAGCATGACCCATACTCTGGCCAAAACCTTGTGGCAACGGTTCAATAACAAACTTTCCATAATTACCCTCTTGACTTTTTTGGGTGAAAAAAATTGGACTAAACATATGTTTTAAAATTCGACTTTACGTCGAAACTATTAATTATCGAGAATAATATTCAATGATTAATCTCAGATTTATCAATTTTTCAATTACCTCTTGGGTTGGTTCTTTTATCAATTTTCCTATAATGGCTTTTTTTTCTAACCATGATGGCAAAATGATATCTTTATTATTGAGACAACTTTCAATATATGGAATTTTTGTTGTCTTAACATCACTAAAACTTATTTCTTCCCCCACTCTAACTAGGTAAGAAGGAATCGATAGTCTTTTTTTATTAACAATAATATGTCCGTGAGTAATTAATTGACGGGCCGACGCACGAGTCGGAGCAAAACCTAAATGAAATACTATATTATCAAGCCTGCTTTCTAAAGAATGTGATAAATATGAAGCGGTGTTGCCTTTTTTCAAACTGGCCTTTTTAAAATAATTTTTTAATTGTTTTTCAGTAATTCCAAACATGTATCTTAATTTTTGCTTTTCTCGAAGCTGCGTACCTCGTTCCGATACTTTTTTTCTTTTTCGCAATCCGTGTTGACCCGGAGGAACATTAAGCTTTTTTAGCAAACGCGCATGAGACTTAGAACCGACTGTCTTTAACTCCAAATCAACTCCTTCTCTTCTTGAAATTCTGTTTTTTGGACCTAAGTAACGCATATTTTTGATTAAACTCTTCTAATCTTCGGTGGTCTCACGCCATTGTGAGGAACCGGTGTAATATCTATAATTCGATTAATATCAATCCTCGACGCTTTAACTGCTCGAAGTGACGCTTCCCGTCCCGGACCAATTCCTTTAACTAAGACGTCTGCAACCTGAAATTGATATTTTTCTTCTGCTTTTTTTATGGCACTTTCAGTCGTTACAGTAGCCGCATAAGGAGTTGATTTTCTTGTGCCCGAAAATCCATGCATCCCAGTTGATCCGACTACTAACGGATTACCTCTCTCATCAGTAATCGTAACTAAAGTGTTATTAAAAGTAGAAGTAATATATATCTTACCTTTAATAACAGTTTTGTTTGTTTGTTTTTTTATCATATTAATAAATAATTTTATTTAGTGGTCTTAGTTTTAACGGCTTCAGCTGTTTTATTTTGTTCAAGTTTAGCCCACATCTCTTTCTTTAGGGCACCAACTGTCTTTCTTTTTCCTCGCTTCGTTCTAGCGTTAGATTTTGTTCTTTGACCATCCACCGGCAATCCCCGAACATGTCTTATTCCTCTATAGCTTCCAATCTCTCTTAGTCTTTTAATATTTTCATTAATCGCTTCTCTCAAGTAACCTTCAACTTTGTAGTTTGTTTCAATAATTTCAAGAATTTTTTTAAATTCCTCTTCTGTTACTTCTTTTACTTTTTTATTAGCGGCCACTCCTGTTTGTGATAAAACATCTTTAACATTAGTCCAGCCAATACCATATAAAGTTGTTAACGCATAATCAATTCGCTTTTCATCCGGCAATGTTACTCCAAGCATTCTCGCCATAAATTAGTTTATAAAGTTATAAAGTTCATAAGCTTATCAAGACATTTTTTCTTGAAAAACTTGACAAACTTGAAACTTGACGAACTTAGTTAACCTTGTTTTTGTTTGTGTTTAACATTTGAACAAACAACATATAAATTACCTTTTCTTTTAACAATCTTGCACTTTGGACAAATTTTTTTTACTGATGAGTGAATCTTCATAATTATTTTCTATAAATAATTCTTCCTCTATTTAAATCATAATGGGTCATTTCTATCTTAATCTTATCTCCTGGAAGGATTTTAATATAATTTTTCCTCATCTTTCCTGACAAATAGCACAAAATTACTTTTTCCGAATTTAAAAGCTTTACTTTAAACAAGGTGTTGGGAAGATTCTCTACCACTTCTCCCTCGACCGTAATCACGTCATCCTTCATAAAGTCTATATTTTAACATAAAATAATTATATATTCACGTCAAAATTATTGGTCCTCGATCCGTAACGGCTATAGTGTGTTCAAAACAGGCTGATATGCTCCTATCTTTGGTAATAACTGACCAATTGTCCTTTTCATAGACCATAACATCAGTTCCCATTGCATAAATAATTTCTATTGCTATTACTAAACCTTTTTTTATCAGCAACGATTTATTTATTGGTTTATCTACGTAACCGAAAATATATGGATCTTCGTGCAGTTTTTTTCCAATTCCATGACCGGTTAACTCTTTTATAATAAAATATCCGTTACCGGTAACTTCTCTTTCTATTACTTTAGAAATTACCCCGAGTCTATTCCCTATTTTTGCTTCTTTAATGGCTAAATAAAGAGTATCTTCTCCTATTTTTAAAAATTTATTAACTGTTGCATCTTTGCTTTCTCCTCCGACTACTTTAGTGATTGCATAGTCAGTGTGCCAATTTTTATACAACATTCCAATATCTAGAGTTAGAACATCTCCTGGTTTCAAAACTCGATTACTGGGTTTTGTATGGACTATTTGCTCATTAACAGGCGAACAAATACTAAATAAATATCCGGGAACAGTTTTAAAAGATGATTCGCCCCCTTGTTTCTTTATTAATTCCTCAGCTCTTTCATCTATTTCTTTAGTAGTAATTCCTGCTTTGATTAATAGTAGCAAATCTTTAACCACCGATCTTAATTTTTTACCGCCTTCTGCCATTATTGCAATTTCCTGGATCGACTTTAGATTCATCATTTATGAAAAATAAATTGTTCGATATGTTAATTCCAATTTGTCATAAAATTCTTCTTTTGAATAGTTGTTTTTTATCACGTGATCGGCGTAGGCAATGGTTGGGCCGGCATTGATTCCAACTATCTCATTAATATCTCTTTCTTCTCCGTAATGCTCGGACATATCATTTCTTTTTGAAATCCTTTTATATCTAAGGAGCTTTTCAGAATATATACAAACTATCACTAGCTTAACCTCTGGCAGAACTTTTTTTAAATACAGATATTCTTCCCAAGAACGCATCCCTTCAACGACGATGATTAAGTTGTCCTTTAAAGCTGTTTTTATCTTATCAATGTTCAAGACCGCCATCGCTTCCTTTCCATATTTTTTTCTTAATTCTTCCCTTACCTCTTTATGGGCTTTTTCGCTATGAGGCAGATTTTTTTGATTAACCTGGTCAATAACTGTTTTACCGAAAGAGATAATCGGCAGACCTTTGCTTTTTAAATAGGTCGCCGCATCAGTCTTTCCGCTTCCCGGCAAACCGACGATCGCAATTATTGTCTGTTGTTTTTTCTTCCAATCCGTCACCTGGTTTTTGATCAGCTGCTTGCCTAACCCTTTAAGGATTTCACCGTTTACATCCTCAATCTTCATTGTTCCATCTATATCAACTAACTTATTTTCTTTTCTGTAATATTCTATTACCGGCTCTGTATATTTGTAAAATAAAGCTATTCTCTTTTTTAGGGCTGGCAAAGTTTCGTCACTTCTTGTATTGTCATCTCGATGGAACAACCTCCAAATAGCTTCTTTTTGAGAAATATCAAGATAGATTATTTTATCAACATTGTTTTTAAATTCTTTTACTTGTTCTAAAGTTCTGGGAAATCCGTCCAAGATATATCCTTTTTTATATTCTGGGCGTGTTAGATAAGAATTAACAATTTCAATTGTTTTTTCGTCGGGAACAAGGAGTCCGGAGTTAACCGTTTCTTTTATATACCGGCCTAATTGCGTCTTCTCTTTGGCAATTTCCCTAAAGATATGACCAGTTGACAGATATGGTACTTTTAGCTGTTTAGATAATAAATTACCTTGAGTTGATTTACCAGATCCTTGGATACCAATAAGAACGAGCTTCATATAGTTTTAATCTAACTTCTTTTTTTCTTTATGGACTGTATGTTTTCGGCACTTCTGACAAAACTTATTCAACTTTAAACTACCGGTTGTATTGACTTTGTTTTTTTCAACCACATAATTAACAGATTGACACACTTCGCAAACTAAACCAATATCAATTCTTGAACCTTTTTTAGCCATAATAGTAAAAGTTTAAAATTATAATTTACTTTACAAATTTATCATAGTTCCTCATCACTAATTGAGACTCAACTTTTTTAAAAGTTTCTAAGATTACTGAAACAACGATTAAAATACCGGTGCCTCCTATCACTAAATTTGTCATACCGGTTATTTTTGAAACTAATACCGGCATAACGGCAATAACGCCCAAAAACACGGCCCCAACCGTTGTAATTCTATACAAAATTCTTTGTAAATATTCTTTTGTAGCAATGCCGGGACGAATTCCGGGAATAAACCCTCCTTGTTTTTGGATTTCTTCAGATATTTTTTGCGGATTAAAAACAATAATCGTATAAAAAAAAGTAAAACCAACCACAAGAAAAAAATAGAAGAAATTATAAAAAAATCCTGTTGGTGAAAAAACTGTTGAAAGAAAGTTCCCTATATTAGCCAAGGCAGGATTTTTTACATATTTTAAAAAATTACCGATTAATTGAGGAAAAAGAACGAATGAAACTGCAAATATAATTGGGATAACTCCGGCCTGATTCAGTTTTAAAGGTAGGAAATTAGTCGCCCCTTGATACATGCGGTTTCCCTTAATTCTTTTTGCGTATAGCACCGGAATCCTTCTCGTCGCCTCGTTAATAAAGACAATAGCTGCGATTACAAATAAGGAAAGCGCCAGAAAAATAATCACGTTAAAGATAATTTCTTGATTAAATATCGTCGCAGTCCTTCCAAGTAAAACATGAAGTCGTCCAACGATTCCCACAAAAATTAACAATGATATTCCGTTTCCAAGACCAAATTCGGAGATTAACTCACCAAACCAAACTAAAATAAACGTACCGGCGACCATAGTGACAATAAATGAAAAGAATTCGAGTGGACTTAAAACTCCAATTACTTTCTGGTTTTTAAGAAGCATAAATATACCAATCGCCTGAACTATCGTTAATGGAACGGTCAGCATTCGAGTGTATTGATTTATTTTTGCTCTTCCGTATTCCCCTTCTTTCGACAAATTCTCTAAATGAGGAATCATCATTGTTAACATTTGTAAAATAATTGAAGCATTGATGTAAGGATTTAAACCTAAAGCCATAACAGAAAAATTAATTAAAGTTCCTCCGGAAAATATATCTAGTAATGAAAGAAACTGATTCTGTGAAAACAAAGCTCGGAGTTTTACTAAATTGATGATCGGAACCGGCAAAAATGCAAAAAATCTAAATGCTAAAAAAATAAACAAAGAAAATAAAAGTTTTTTCTTCAACTCAGGATCTTTGAGAAGAATATTGATTTTTTCGATTATTTTTTTAATCATTTTTTAGGGTTCAATCTGACCGCCGAGTTTTTCGACAGCTTCCTTAACTTTTTTAGATACGGGCAGTTTTATTATCAATTTTTTTTTCAACTGACCATTGGCTAAGATTTTTATTGGTAAAGTTTCTTTTCCATTAGTGATGATATTTTCTTTGATTAATGTTTCCCTGTTAACTATTGAGTTGTCTTTTAACTTATTCAAAGATTCTAAATCGATCACAAAAGTTTTCTTTCTAATAGAATTATTCTTTCCTTTTCCTCGCAATAATGGGAATTTTTTAACTATTCTTCCTTGACCACCTTCAAAATGAAGAGGGATGCTTTCGCGAGCTTTTTGATGCCTGGTCGTTCCCCGTCCTGATTTAGATCCTTTTCCGCTTCCTAGACCTCGACCAAGTCTTTTTTTCTTTTTAATATTTATTTTTGGTAAATTAGACAAAAAGTTTTTCATATTAAAATTTTGTACGTAACATGCTTAAAGCCTTCATAACTGCATAAGTATTAGCAATTTGATTTCTGGAACCTATAATTTTCCCAGAGGCATTTTCTATCCCAGCTAAATCCAAAATTACACGGGTAACGCTACCCACTTTTAAGCCTGTTCCTTCCGGAGCCGGTTTTAATAATATTCTAGCTGCTTTAAATTTTACCCTAACCTCATGAGGAATAGTTTTGTTTCTCATTGGAACGTTGATCATATGTTTTTTGGCATAGCTGATGGCCTTTTGAATTGCTGGAGGGACTTCAAGGGATCGTCCCAGTCCGATTCCGACCTTACCTTTTTTGTTTCCGACGACGACTAACGCAGAAAAAGTTACATAATTTCCACCGGTCGTTTTTTTAGAAACTCTTCTTATCTTAACGACTTTCTCTTGGTATTCTTTATTTTCTTGTCTGAATTTATTAAACATTTTTAAAAAATTAAATTTTTAATCCACCTTCTCTAAGACCTTCGGCAACAGCCTTAACTCGACCATTATATGCGTAAGATCCCCTGTCAAATACTCCTATTAATATCTTCTTCTCAATAAGTTTTTTTGCAAGTCCGACGCCGATCTTTTTTGAATCTTCGCTTTTTTTATTTTTCTTAAAATCAGCTTCTTTTTTGAGATCTGAATTAGAAAAAGATAAAATTGTTTTTCTGTTCACATCATTAATTGCTTGAATATAAATATACTTGCTGGAGCGAAAAATTGATATTCTCGGTCTATCACTCGTACCATGAATATTTGCGCTAACTCTTCTTTTTCTTCTCAATTTACGATCTAAGTTTATATTTGTCATATTTTTTATGCAACAGCCGCTCCTGCTGCTTTGGCTTTTTTGCCCGGTTTAATTCTTAATTTTTCTCCTAAATATCTTATTCCTTTTCCTTTATAAACGTCAGGTTTTCTAATCATCTTTATTTGATAGGCAACTTGTCCGACCATCTGTTTATCGTATCCTTCAATGGTTACCTTATTATTTCCTTCAACCTTATATTTTATTCCCGGCTGCTTTTTAAAGGTTACCAAATGTGAATATCCAATTTTAAAAACCAGATCCTCACCTTGCAATTTTACCGTGTAACCGGTTCCGACCACTTCTAATTTTTTCTCCCAAGGCTTTTCAACACCAATTATGGCGTTTCCAATCAACTGTCGATACAAACCATGTAACGATCTGATCTTTTTTTCATTATTATTTCTTTTTATGATCAAATTCTTTTCTTCTTTTACTAAAGTTATTTCCTTAGGTACTTCAAAGGACATCTCACCTTGAGGGCCCTTGATGGAAATTTTGTTATCATCAATGGCTAAGGTTACTGCCGATGATAAAATAATTGGTTTTTCTCCGATTTTAGACATAAAATTACCAGAAACTAAATAATAATTCTCCACCTAACTTTGCTTTTTTCGCTTCACGGTCTGTCATAATCCCACTTGACGTGGAAAGGATCGAATATCCAAAGCCACTCAAAACTGGTTTTAAGTTCTTGTAAGATATATATAATCTCATTCCTGGTTTTGAAAATATTTTTATGTCCGTTATGGCTGGTTTACCTTCTTCATAACTTAGATTGATGACTATATTTTTTTTAACCTCACCTTCGACCGTATAACCTTCAATAAATTTTAAACTTAGTAACTTTTTTAAAATAGCTTCTTTATATTTTGAATGAGGCGACTCAATAGTCTCTTTTTTCGCCATATATCCGTTTTTAATTCTGATCACTAGATCAATAATTGAATTTTCCATATTTTTATGTTGCCTCAACAACTTTTTTTGTAACTTTACCATGACTTCTAAATGTTCGAGTAATCGAAAATTCTCCTAATCGGTGACCAACCATATTTTCAGTTATAGAAACTTCTATAAATTTCCTTCCATTGTGAATTCCAAATTTATGCCCTACAAAGTCTGGTGGAATCTGACATGCCCGTGACCAGGTTTTAATAGCTGTATTATCATTCGTCTCCTTTTGCTTAAGGACTTTTTTCATTAATCGATCGTCAATATAAGGACCTTTTTTTCTTGATCTTGACATATAATTTTTATAATTGTTATAAACTTTATAATGATTAATTACAAAGAGATTTTCCGTACACCGGGAATATCTCCCTGTAATGCTTTTTCTCTAAAACAAATTCTGCATAATCCAAATCTTCGCATATATCCTCTCGATCTTCCACAAATAGAACAACGATTGTGAAATCTCACTTCAAATTTTTGTTTTTTTAAAAATTTAACTACACTTGACGTTTTTGCCATAATTATTTCGTAAATGGAATTCCTAACATTTCAAACAATTTTTTTCCTTTTTCTTTATTTTTTGCGTTAGTGACTACTGTCACTTGTAAACCTCTAATCTTATCAATTTTATCAAAATCTATTTCAGGAAATATTATTTGTTCAGGAAAACCAATATTGAGGTTGCCATTTTGATCAATATTACTATCAGGGATTCCTCGAAAATCTTTTAATCGAGGAATCACTATTCTAATCAATTTTTCCAAAAAATGATACATTCTGCCTCCTCTTAGAGTCACTTTAACTCCAATTGCCAAACCTTTTCTGATTTTAAACGCAGAAACAGATGTTCTTGCTTTAGTAATTATTGATTTCTGTCCTGCTATTGTAGATATTTGCTCTTGAATTTTTTCAATGACATTTTTATTAGTCACCGCCTCACCGGCTCCAACATTAATGGCGATTTTAATTATTTTAGGAACAGCCATAATATTTTTTACACCTAATTCCTTTGTTAGTTTTGGGGCTACTTCCTGATTGTAATAATCTTTAAATGACATATTTTCTATTTTTTTATTACGGATTACGTATTACGGATTAATTCGTAATTCGTAATTCGAAATTAGTTAATTTTGCTCTGACACTTTTTACAAACTCTTAACTTTTTACCTTTTTCAATAATAAAACCGACTCGAGTTACTTTTCCACATTTTGGGCAGACAAGATTCAATTTTGAAGCATCTATCGCCCTTGGAATTTCAACAATTCCACCTTGTGGCATTTTTTCATTTTTCTTCACATGCCTTTTATAAAGGTTCATCCCTGTCACCAACACCTTGTTGGAATTTTTATAGACCTTTTCTACTACTCCAGTCTTACCTTTATCTTTACCAATTGTTATTTTTATTTTATCGCCCTTTTTGAGTTTCATATTAATAAATTTCTTCTGCCAAACTTGCAATCTTAGAAAAACCATTTTCCTTTACTTCTTTTCCTATTGGACCAAAAATTCTAGTTCCCTTGGGATCCTTGACTTCTTTACTGGCAAGTAGCACACAGGCATTTTCATCAAATCTTATATAACTGCCGTCTTTTCTTCTTACTTCTTTTCTTGTCCTAACAATAACTGCGCTGTGAACTTCACCTTGTTTTACTAAGCCAAAAGGTTGTGCTTCTTTGACAGTAATATTTATAACTTCACCCAAATAGGCAAATTTTCTATTCCCCATTTTAGCCATACCGATCATGGAAACCTTTTTGGCACCGCTATTATCCGCTACATTTAAAATTGTTCTTAATTGCAACATATTTTTATTTTATTTTCTCAATAACCTTAAAATGTTTGTCCTTTGAAATTGGTTTTGTTTCTTCAATCTTGACTACATCTCCTAATTTTAAATCTAAACCTTCGTTGTGGGCTTTAAATTTTTTGTGTCTGATAATGACTTTGTGATAAACTGCGTGTCGAAATTTTCTCTCAACTAAGACTACGACTGTTTTCGTCATTTTTGTCGAAACTATTTTTCCAATCATTGTTTTTTTCATACTTCTTTTTTTTCTGATAATACTGTTAATAAAACTGCTAATTGCTTTCTTTTTTTTGTTAGGCTATTTGTATCCTTTGGTGGATTGCTTTTAAAAGACAGTTGTAATTTAGCTATTTCTTCTCTCATCAAACCAACTTCCTTTTCAAGTTCTTTACTGGTCTTTTCACTATATGTCTTGGTAATTTTTTTCATAGTTCGACTTCGCTCACTATAAATATTTTAATAATTTATATTTCTTTACTGACAATTTTTGTTTTTACCGATATTTTGGATGCAACATCAGTTAACACCTTAATCGATTCTTCTTTTGATAATCCGTCAATTTCAAATAAAATTCTTCCCGGTGTGACGCTGGCTACAAAATATGCCACATCCCCTTTTCCTGAACCCATCGTTACCTCTGGCGGCTTTTTTGTAAATGGTTTATCCGGAAATATTCTAAACCAATACTTGCCACTCTTTCTCGTTCCTCGGGCAAAAATAACTCGAGCCGATTCAATTTCCCGGTCTTTTATCCAAGCACTTTTCATTGCCTTAAGACCATAAAAACCAAAATTTAATTTATCACCTTTAACGGCAATTTTTCGGAAAGTACCTCTAAATTGTTTTCGATATTTTTGTCTTTTTGGTGCTAACATATTATTTTTTACAGATCCAAACTTTTACTCCTACATACCCTGATCTTGTAAGGGCTGGATATCTTGCCAGGTCAACGTCTTCTCTAATTGTTGATGTTGGAACTGAACCCAAAAAATATTTTTCTCGTCTAGAAATTTCGGCTCCGCCGACTCTTCCCCCTAGTTGAATTTTAACTCCCTTAGCACCTGCTTCCATCACTTTGTTCATAGCATTGTGAACGGTAGAACGATGAGGAAAATTCTTGACTAATTTTTCTGCAACCAGTTGAGCTACATAATAAGAATTTAAAAATGGTTGTTTTACCGGTTCGATTTTAATATCAATTTTTAATTCTTTGACTTTTTCTCCTTTTTTCAAATTATCAAGGACAAACTGTTTAATTTCTTCCAACCCTTTTCCACCCCGACCAATTATCATACCGACTTTAACAGCATAAATTATCAAAGTAATTCTGTTTATGGCCCTCTCAATATCTATTTGAGTTACTGAAGAAAAAGCTAATTTATCCATCAGTACTTTTCTTATTTTCAAATCTGATATTAAAGAATCTTTGAAAGCTCTTTTATTAGAAAAAAACCATCTTGAATTCCAATTGTATATTATCCCAAGTCTTAAACCTCTTGGATGAACTTTTTGTCCCATAATTTTATTTACTTTTTATTTTTAACTTCAAGAATAATTTTAATGTGGCTCATTCTTCTATTGATAGGCTTAGCATTTCCACGGGACCCCGGTCTAAAACGCTTTAATTTTTGTCCCTGTTCAACGCTTAGAAGTTTAAATTCTAACAGATTATCTTCGACTTTCAATATCTGTCGAGCACTACTGATCGCCGATTTAATAGCCTTGTATAAAATAACTGAAGCGTCAGTACTTTCATACATAAGATATTCTAAACTTTCAATAGGTTTTAATTTTTTTATTGCCGGCAAATAAAAGCGAGCTTTCTTCGGAGAAACCGGCAAATTGATAAAATACGCTTTAGTTTCCATAATTATTTTCTACGTCTTTTTATAATTAATGATCTGCTCCATTTATTTTTGTTTCTTGTTCTTTTTCCTCGAGCTGGTTTTCCCCAAGGAGTCTTTGGATGCATGCCCTCTCCAGATCTTCCCTCTCCCCCGCCATGTGGATGGCTACGAGGATTTTGAGCCGTACCACGTACAGTTGGCCTCACTCCCATTAATCTTTTTCTTCCGGCGCTCCCAATTATTTCATCTTTAAACTCTATGTTCCCCAATTGACCAACCGTCGCCCAACAATCTTTAAAAAATCTCTGCACTGCCCCAGACGGTAATTTAAGATGAATATATCTATCTTCTTTAGCAATGACTGATGCGGCAGTTCCGGCTGATCGGATCATCTGTCCGCCTTTTCCAATATAGAGCTCAACATTGTGGACCAATGTTCCGATCGGGATATTTTTTAATTGTAGTGCATTACCGATCTTTATATCAGCATTTTCACTGGCAATAACTTTATCACCCACAGACAATTTGTTTGGGCAAAGAATATATCTTAGTTCATTGTCTTTATATTTGATCAAGGCAATAAATACGTTTCTGTTTGGATCTCTTTCAATTCTTATTACTTCCGCCTCCATATCTCGCTTATCTCTTTTAAAATCAATAGTCCGGTAAAATCTTTTCTGTCTTCCACCTTGATGACGAACTGAAATTTGACCGCTATTATCACGGCCTGACCTTTTTTTTAAAATAGTCATCAAGCTTTTTACAGGTTTAACTTTTTTAGATAATATTTTCTTATTCATAATTATTTTTGAGGAAATAAATCGATTTTACCTTCTTTTAATTTAACAAAGGCAATTTTTCTGTCAGAGGTTTTTTTCAACAATCCTTTTTTTCCAACTTTTTTTTCTTTTCCTTTTCTTATCATCACTTTCACTTCGCCTGTTTTTACTTTGTAAAGTGTTTCTAAGGCCTGTTTTACTTGATGTTTATTAGCTTTCTTATCTACTTCAAACATATAAACATTATTTTGAACTAAATTAGTTGCCTTTTCAGTCAGAATTGGTTTAATCAAAACTTTATTTATTAACATTTTTTGGTTTGCTTGTAAAAACTTCTAATGCGTTTTCAACAAAGATCAAGCTGCTGCTCTTTAAAACCATATAAGGATTCAGGGAATTGACATCAACAAAAGAAATATTTGGTATGTTTCTCATTGCCAGTACTAAATTATTTGTTTCCAATTTTTTCAAAATCATAAGATTGTTTTTGCCGATTAATTTTAATTCTTTTAAAAAATTAGCAATGGTTTTGGTTTTTGGGCTCATAGTCAAAGCTTTTTCGTCCAGTCCAAATATTTTCTTATCTTTTAATTTTGATGATAAAGCTCCATATAAGGCTATTTTTTTCTCTTTTTTATTAAACTTTAAATTGTAGTCCTTTTGTTTTGGTCCATGAGCAACTCCTCCACCAACAAAAATTGGGGCTTTAATAGCACCGTGTCTGGCTTTTCCTGTTCCTTTTTGGCGATAAATTTTTCTAGTTGATCCAATTACCTCTCCTCGTGTTTTTACTTTAACATTACCTTGTCTTTGATTTACTAAGTAGACTCTTACCGCTTGAGCTAATAAATTTGGATTAGCTATAACGGCAAAAACTTCTTTTGGAAGTTCGATTGTTTTTTGTTTTTTACCTTCAATATCATAGATAGGTAAAGATAGATTGGATTTTTTTTCTGTTTTTTTTGTTATTGTCATATTGTCTTATTGTACGGGTCGGGTTACCCGACCCCTACATTCAAATGATTAACCGCGAACCTCTAATAACCCACCTTTGGCTCCTGCGACTAATCCCTTAATTAATAGACCATTTTCTTTTACTTCAATAACTTCAATATTTTTGATTGAAACTCTGTCTCCACCCATCCGGCCGGCCATTCTTTTTCCTTTAAAAACTCTTCCTGGAGTAGTTGTCATTCCAATTGATCCTGGAGCTCTTTCATCTCGAGATGCTCCATGAGTATGAGATCTACCTTTAAAACCATGACGTTTGACTCCTCCTTGAAAACCTTTTCCCTTGGATGTCCCGGAAATCGTTACTAAATCACCAGGTTTTATAAAAAGCGTTGGATTGATTATATCCCCAGAAAAAATTTTAACTTCCCCAATTTGAAGCCCTTTTTTATTTCCCTCTTCAATTAATTTAACTTTATCTTTATGGTCCTCAAGTCGAAACTCTCTTAAAAAACGAAGCGGGGTCTTTATCCCCGCTTTTTCTAATTCACCTTTAACAGGTTTTTTAATATTTTTAGTTTGAAAAAATCCGAGCTTAACGGAAAAATATCCCCGTTTATCTGGAGTTATAACGCTGATTAGATGACAAGAAGACGTATCAATGAAAGTTGTTGGGATCCTGTCTCCATTTTTATCAAATTGTTGGGACGAAGCCGATTTTTTTCCTAAAATAAACGCTGGCATAAATATTTGGCAAAAAAAATGCCCCAGATTGGGGCTAACATTCCAATCCGCAAAAATTTAAATCCTTCGTTCCCGAACAAGGATAATTAACATGTAATTAGCATTATATAACAACGGTTTAAAATGTTCAAGCAGAATTTTTTACTTACATTTTTACTTCAACCTCAACGCCGGCAGGAAGTTCAAGATGCATTAATGAATCTATCGTTTGATTGGTGGGATTTAAAATATCAATCATTCTTTTGTGCGTCTTCAAACCAAAATGCTCTCTTGCATCTTTATCAATAAACGAGGATTTATTAACCACAAACATTTCATTTTTAGTGGGTAGTGGAATTGGTCCAACCACATTTGCGCCTGTTCTGATCGTTGTGTCAACTATTTTTTGACACGTTTCATCAATCAAACGATGGTCATACGACTTAAGCCTAATTCTAATTCTTCCTTTCGGCATAGTATTAAAGTGCAAATAAACAACTGAGTTTATCAAGTAGCAAGTTTTTCAAGTTTATCAAGATTTTTTTCTTGACAAACTTTATAACTTGACAAACTTGATGAACTTACTTAATGATCTTGGTTACAACTCCGGCCCCTACCGTGTGCCCGCCTTCACGAACAGCAAACTTCAATCCTTCTTCCATGGCGACTGGATAGATTAATTTACCTTTGATCTTAACATTGTCTCCCGGCATAACCATTTCAACACCGGCAGGCAGCTCTACCTCTCCGGTAATATCGGTGGTCTTTATATAAAACTGAGGTCGATACCCTTTAAAGAATGGTGTGTGTCGCCCGCCTTCATCTTTAGTTAAGATATAAATTTCCGCATCAAATTCTGTGTGAGGAGTAATTGATCCTGGTTTGGCGATTACTTGACCACGTATTACATCGTCTTTTTCCACTCCTCGAAGCAAAAGACCAACGTTGTCACCGGCTCGAGCCTCATCTAAGGTTTTTTTGAACATCTCAACTCCGGTAATGACGGTCTTTTTAGTATCTTTGATTCCAACTATTTCCATTTCTTCATTTACTTTAGCGATGCCTCTTTCGACTCTTCCAGTGACGACTGTTCCTCGTCCCGAAATTGTAAACACGTCTTCAATCGGCATCAAAAATGGTTTATCAACCGGTCTGACTGGATCAGGAATATAATCATCAACTGTCTTCATAAGGAGTTCAATTGCCTTTAGTCCTTCTGGGTCATCAGCCAATGCTTTTATGGCAGATCCACGAATAATAGGAATTTTATCTCCGGGAAATTTATATTTAGTTAATAAGTCTCTTACTTCCATTTCAACTAAATCTAAGATTTCTTTATCTGTAACCATGTCACATTTATTTAAGAAAACGATTATGGCCGGAACGTTTACCTGGCGTGCTAGTAAAATATGTTCTCGAGTTTGAGGCATTGGACCATCTGGAGCGGAAACAACCAAGATAGCTCCATCCATTTGAGCGGCACCGGTAATCATGTTCTTGATATAATCTGCGTGTCCTGGAGCATCGATGTGTGCATAGTGTCTTTTATCCGTTTCGTATTCTGAGTGATGAAGGTTAATGGTCACTCCTCTTGCTTTTTCTTCCGGAGCTTTATCAATATCTTCGTATTTTAAGAATTTTGCTTGTCCTTTTTTTGAAAGAACATAATGAATTGCTGAAGTTAAAGTTGTCTTTCCATGATCAACGTGACCAATCGTACCAATATTTAAATGAGGTTTGTTCCTCTTAAAAACGCCGTCTGCCATATATTTATATAAAATAAATTAATAATAAAAACAACAAGCCTTACTTATTATAACCGAAAAAAATAAAAAAACAAGAAGGCTTTTTAAGCTTTAGAATTCATCTTACGAATTAATGGTATAAAAGTCAAGGGGGATACATGATAAAATGTTTGACATGAGTGGCTATGTTTTAAATAAAGAACAGCAATTGGCGGTGAAATATAATAAGGGTCCCCTATTAATTATTGCCGGGGCGGGAACGGGAAAGACTTCTGTTATCGTTGAAAAAATAAAATACCTCGTTAAAAAGAAAATTGCCAGGCCGGAACAAATCCTAACTCTTACCTTTACCGAAAAAGCCGCCTCTGAAATGGAAGAGCGGGTTGACAAAGCGATGCCATACGGATATTTTCAGATGAATATCTCAACCTTCCATGCCTTTGCCGACCATATCTTAAAAGAAAATGGTTTTCAAATTGGCTTATCACCAAATTACCGATTAATGACGGAAGCCGAAACTATTATTTTTTTAAAACAAAATCTTTTTCTTTTTAATCTTAAGTATTTTCGACCATTAGGTAATCCTAATAAATTTTTAGAAGTCTTATTACAGCATTTTTCAAGACTTAGAGATGAGGATATTTCTCCTGACGATTATTTGAAGTGGGCAAAACGAAATTCGCAATCCGTAATTCGTAATAATGATGCTGACGAACAAGTGGAAATTAATAAATATCTTGAATTAGCTCAAGCCTATCAAACTTATCAAAAACTTAAAATCAAAGAGGGCCTAATGGATTTTGCTGACCTAGTTTATTATTCCCTACGATTATTTCAAAAACGCCCAAATATTTTAAAAAGATATCAACAACAATATTCTTTTGTTTTGATCGATGAATTTCAAGATACTAACATCGCTCAATATCAACTGATCAAACTTCTTTCTCCAGTAAAAAAAAATCCCCGATTAACAGTTGTAGGCGATGATTCACAGGCCATATACAAATTCCGTGGCGCATCTGTTTCCAATATCATTAACTTTATCAAGGACTACAAAAAAGCCAAACAGATAACATTAAAAAAGAATTACCGTTCCAATCAAACAATTCTTGACGCAGCTTACAAACTTATTAAAAATAACGACCCGGACACATTGGAATTCAAACTTGGTATTTCCAAAAATCTAATTGCTTCCAAATCCGTAATTCGTAATCCGAAATTAAATAATCCAATTAATTATTATTTAACCGAAAACGTAGAAGATGAATCCGATCATATTACCAGGGAAATCCTTAATCTTTCTAAAACATACAAATATTCCGATTTTGCCATTTTAGTTCGGGCCAATAATCACTCGGATCCTTTTGTAAAATCTCTGACCCGTACTGGAATTCCTTATCAATTCTTAGGACCGGGGACACTTTACAAACAACCGGAAGTTAAAGATCTAATAGCCTATCTTAAAGTTCTCTATGATTTAGAAGACTCCCCTTCTTTTTTTCGCCTCCTGTATATGGATATATATAGTGTTGATAAAAAAGATGTTTCATTGTTACTTTCTTTTGCCAAAAAAATTAACCAATCTTTATTTCAAGCTATGGAGATCTATCTCTCATACTTCAATGTATCGATACATCGAAGTGAGTTTGATATTTATAAACCGTATCTACCGTTATTAAAATCCGAAACAAAGCAAAAGTTTTTAATGATTTATAAAATGATTGTTAAGCATCTTGGTCTTTTGAAAACAAATACGGCTGGACAAATTCTGTATTATTTCTTAGAAGAGTCAGGATTGTTATTAACATTAACAAATTATAAAACTGAATCTCAAGAAAAAATTGCCATAAATATTTCTAATTTTTTTAATAAGTTAAAAGTATTTGAGTCGGAGCATGAAGACTCTTCAATCTTTGCCGTCGTTGATTACATAAATATGAGTATTGAAATGGGAGAATCTCCAATCGTCTCCAAAACAGATATTACTTCTTTAAACGCTGTAAATATTTTGACCGTTCACTCAGCCAAAGGATTAGAATTCCCTGTTGTTTTTTTGGTTAACTTAACCGAGGAACGCTTTCCAACCAGACATAAAAAAGAGATCATAAGCATTCCTGATGATTTGATTAAGGAAATATTGCCAACCGGTGACTACCATATTGAAGAAGAGCGCCGGCTTTTTTATGTTGGACTGACCCGGGCCAAAGATCAAGTCTTTCTATCATCTTCAAAATTTTACGCTGAAGGAAAACGAATACGAAAAATCTCGAGATTTATTATTGAAACCTTGGGGGAAGAAATCGTTAATAAACAGATAAATATTAAAAAGGAACAAAAATCCCAACTTTCAATTTTTGATTTTAAAACAACAAAACAAACAAATAAATTAAATGGTACGGGCATTGCGCGCAATGCCCCTACAGAGCGATTGCCTATCACCAACAATTTTTCCTACTCCCAACTTAACTCCTACAAAACCTGTCCGCTTCAATATAAATATCTATATGTTTTAAAAATTCCAACGACCTCAACTGCCGCTGAATCATTTGGGACATCAATTCATAAAACCTTACAAAATTTTTACAGCGAGTTTCTGCAAAATAAAAAGGTCAATAAAAACAGATTGTTAGAGATTTATAAAAAGTCTTGGATTCCAATCGGCTATTCCTCGAAAGCTCACGAAGATCGAATGAAAAAGGAAGGTCACAAAATTCTGGTTAATTATTTTGATAAATTCCATTCTTCAAATTTACAGATACTGGGATTGGAAAGACTCTTCAAAATAAAAATATCCGAAGATATATTTCTCACCGGAAAAATTGATCGTATTGATTCTTTAAATAAAAATGAAATAGAAATTATTGATTATAAAACAGGAAAAAAGCCCAACGAAAGGGAATTATTAAAAAATTTGCAGTTAACAATCTATGCTTTAGCTAGTCAAGATAAAAATTTTCTTAATAAAAAACTCGTTGATATTAATTTAACTTTTTATTATTTACAAACACCAGAAAAAATTACTCTCAAGAAAACAGAAGAGGATTTAATTGAAACTAAAAATAAAATTATTGACATGGTTGGAGAAATCAGACAAAATATATTTCCTGCAAATCCGGGAATTCATTGCGACTTCTGCTCCTTCAAGATCATCTGCGAAGCCTGGCAGTAGTTTACTGTAGTATAATATCCCCATGGCTAAACACCTTATCCAAACAAGATTTTTTCAAAGGTTACTAGAAATTATTGTTCCGATCAGCTCCTGGTTTTTAATTACTCTTCCACTATGGCTTTCTCCTTTTCATCCGGCCCTTGTGGCTTATTTTATCATTGCTTTTGATCTTTATTTTTTTTCTAAATCGCTATCTACCACATATTCCTGTGTCGTTTCTTATAACGAAATTCTTTTTCACAGTCAAATTAAATATTATAAAAAATTACTAAGTCAAAAAAATTATAAAGATTTAAAACATTTTATTATTATTCCCAATTATAAAGAACCTCTCCATAAATTAGAAGAAACTGTCCAAGAATTAATCAAAAACGATTATCCGGTTAAAGAAAATTTATATTTAATTCTTGCCTTTGAAAAACGAGAGACTGATGCGTCAAAAAAAAGCCAGTATATTTCTGATAAGTATCAAAACTTTTTCAAAGAAATTATTTCCTATTACCATCCGTTAAAAGCGAACGAAGAACCTGGGAAAGCCAGTAACCAAACATATGCCGCAAAAATTGTTGACAAATATGTAGAAGATAATAATTTTGATAGAAAAAATGTTTTAATTACGATTTGTGACGCCGATAGCAAACTACCAAAAAATTATTTTTCTTATCTTAGTTTTGAGTATCTTAGAGATAAGAATAGACTTTTCCATTTTTACTGGGCTCCGGTTCTTTTATATAATAATTTCTGGCAACTGCCATTTCTTGTCCGCATACAAGCAACTCTATCTTCAATACTCCGACTAGCTTTTTTATCACAAAAAGAGAATCTTATTCAGGTTTCGACTTATTCGACCAATCTTTGGTTGCTAAAAAAAATAAATTTCTGGGATACTGATATCATACCCGAAGACTGGCATGTGTTTTTTCAAGCTTTCTTTACCTTTGGTGAAAAAGTGCGAACAATCCCACTTTTCACAATCGTCAATGGAGACGCCGTCTTATCAGGTGGAACAATGAAGACTTTAGTCAATCGATATGAGCAAGAAAAGCGTTGGGCTTGGGGGGTTACCGATGTTGGTTATGTTTTAAAAAGATTTTTTCAAACGCCTCATATTGAATTTTGGCAAAAACTTAAAAAAATCATCTTTATTATCGAAACTCATCTTTTCTGGCCGGTATCTTTTTTTATTCTAACAATCAGTGCTTCAATTCCACCTTTGATTAATCCTTCATTCAGAAGAACCGTTCTTGGTTTACTGTTACCAAAACTTTCAGCCTTGATTTTGACCTTGTCATCAGGCATGCTAATACTGTATATTTATTTAGATATTAAACTTCGGCAAAAAGTGAATATGAAAACAAGCGCTTCAAGTCTTCCCCTGTTGATTGTTCAGTGGTATTTGTTGCCGGTAGTCTCTTTCTTTTTTTCTTCCCTCCCGGCTCTTGACGCCCACACTAGAATATTGTTAGGGAAGAAATTAAAATATAAAGTAACGGAAAAGGTGTAAAGAGTTCGTCAAGTTTCAAGTTTGTCAAGTTTGTCAAGAAAATTCACTTGATAAACTTGATGAACTTTACAACTTGATAAACTTAATTATGCTTACTTGGCTTTTTACCAAAACCCCCCTTCTTTTCCTTACTCAGCCATTTTGGAGAGATGAAGCTTTTTCTTATTTTATGGCTAAAAAAAATATTATTGAAATGATTTTTTTAACCGTCAAAGATTTTAATCCTCCTCTTTATTATTTTATCTTGCATTACTGGATGAAGATATTCGGAGGTTCGGAAATCGCCTTAAGAAGCTTATCTATTGTTTTTTTCTGGGCAACTATTTATGTTGCTTTTTTATTTCTAAATAAAATTTTTAAAATGAAAGAAAGAAAAGCATTTTTTTATTTAATTTTATTTATTATTAATCCGTTATTACTGTATTACGCTTTTGAAGCCCGAATGTACTCGATGTTGGCATTTTTTGCCAGTCTTTCTTGTTATGCTTTTTACAAAAAAAATAATCGGCTTTATCTGTTCTCAACAATCGCCGGACTTTTTACCCATTATTTTATGTTATTGGTCGTTTTTAGTCAGATATTTATCTTAATCATCAATCGAAAGAATATTAAATTTATTAAAAATAAATTCGTTTATTTATCCCTATTGGTATTTTCTCCTTGGTTAGTTTTTTTCTTCAGTCAAAATAAATTGCAAAGTTCCTTTTGGATCGAGAAGCCCCATCTGAAGGATATTTTCGTCCTGCTCGGGATCATTTATACCGGCAACGAGTCTGCTTTTTATCCTGGCGAATTGGTCGTAAAAATTCAAAATAATGTAATGTATTCTTCCCTTGTCCTATTATTCATAACTGCAATTGGAATTTACTTGTATATAAAAAAACTTTCAAAAAAAGACCGTCCTCATTTTCAGATGCTTTTTATTTGGGGAGTAGGAATTTCTTTAATCGTTGGTTTAGTTTCATTTATTAAACCTTTGTATTTTCCACGCTATCTTATTTTTACCACCGTTGGCCTTTTGCTGTTGATAATTTTTATTTTGGAAAAAATAAATATATATCTGCGCGCCGTATTGTTTGCCATATTAATAGTTTTAACCTTCAGTTATCAAAAATTACAGATAGAGTATCGAAAAAAAACTGACTTGAGAAAAGTATTAAGAGAAATACAGGTGATTGCTAATAAAAAAGATTTTATATATACCGATGATTTGGATTTTTTTACGGCTCAATATTATTTAAAAAATAATAATGTTTATATTTACGGAAAGAGTTATCAAGACATACCGGCGTATAACGGAAAAGTACTCATTCCTAAAGAAAACGTCGCTACCAATCTTCCCTTTTATCCACAGAAGGCTTTTATTTTAAAATCAAATGGAAAATATTCTATTCAAGCAATGTATTAACATCCTTGAGGATTTCTTCTGCATGAATCAATGGGTTGACCTTGTCATAGACCTTGACGATATTGCCCTCTTTATCTATTAAATAAGTTTTTCTTAAAGCGGAAACACCCCAGGCTTTATATTTCCTAATAACTTTTTTTTCTACATCGGAAAAAATTGTGAATCTTAAATTATGTTTTTGAACAAATTTTTTATGAGAAAGAATCGTATCTTTTGAAACGCCTAAGACAACGATTCCATGTTCTTTAAATTTTTCTTGGTTGTCCCGAAAACTGCAGGCCTCGACCGTGCATCCAGGAGTGTCATCTTTAGGATAAAAATATAAGACAACGAACTGACCTCTATAGTCAGATAATTTATGAATGTCCCCATTTTGGTCCGGTAATGAAAAATCAATTGTTTTCATAGTTGAATTATATATGAAATGTCATTCCCGCGGAGGCGGGAATCCAGACTAAAATTACCATTCAAAGTTCTTGTGTACAATCGATTAATCGATTGTACATTTTGTATTACTGATTAATCAATTAAACATTAATGCCACAACTTTTTAAGTCATCAATTAATTTCTTGTTTGTGATAAAAAGTAAAGATTTGATTCCTACCTTTTCTCCACCATCAACATATTTTTGACCGTCATCAATAAAAATTGCTTCATCAGGTTTGATTTTTAATAATTTAAGTGTCTTCTTAAAAATCTTAGAATCTGGCTTATGTAGTTTATGTAACGATGAAATAACTTTTAGGTCAAAATAATTTTCTAAATCATATTTAATAATTAAATCATTTAATGGTTTATGGTGAAAGTTTGTTAAAATAGCTATTTTATAATTTTTTTTAAGCTTATAAATAATTTTTAATAGTTCTTTATTGACTTTTATTTTATTAAATATTTTTTTCCAAATAACATCCTTCCCTATTCCCGATTCTTTAGATATTATCTCAGTAAATTTTTTATGCGTGATCATCCCTAAATCATATTTATCGGATAAATCATCATAAAATAATTTATTCTTTTCGAAATTTGGAATTTCTTCCTTCATCCAAAGTAGATATCCTCGCGTAGTAATTACTCCACCAAAATCGAAGATTATTGCTTTTATCATACGAGTGGAAAAAACGGAAACTTGGCAAATTCAGCTTTATTTCCTAGTTCTCGTTCTATCCTCATCAACTGATTGTATTTTGCTGTTCTTTCACCTCGAGCTGGTGCACCAGTTTTGATCTGACCCGTTCCCATGGCCACCACAAAATCTGCCATAAAAGTATCTTCCGTCTCGGCGCTCCGATGGGAAACAACCGCCGTCATTCCGGCCTTTCGAGCCATGAGGATCGCATTAACTGTCTCCGTCAACGTCCCGATCTGATTTAGTTTGATAAGAATTGAGTTGCAGGTTGCCTCCGCAATTCCTTTTTGCAAACGTTTGATGTTGGTGACAAAAAGATCATCACCCATCACTTGCATCTTACCTTCAGTTTTTTGATAAAGTTTTTTAAAACCATCCCAGTCGTCTTGGTCAAAGATATCTTCCATGGAAACGATCGGATATTTTTTCCAAAGATTTGAATAAAACTCAATTAATTCATCAGTTGATAATGTTAGACCTTCTTTTTTTAGTAAATATTTGCCATCGCGAAAGAATTCGGAAGCGGCACCATCTATCCCCAAACTAATATCTCTGCCAGGAACGTAACCTGCTTTTTGAATTGCCTCCATGAGTATTTGAAAAGGTTCTTCATTGGATTTAAACTGTGGAGCGTAACCGCCTTCGTCTCCTACCGCAATCGCATAACTCTTTGATTTCAAGACTGATTTTAAAGCTTGGTAAACCTCAGCTCCCATTCTGACTGATTCTTGGACGTTCTTCGCACCAACCGGAAAGATCATATACTCCTGGATATCACTGGCCCAATTTCCATGCTTGCCGCCATTTAAAACATTCATCATCGTTAATGGCATCGTATAAACACCTTTAAAGTCAGGATTAAATTTTGAAAGATATTGATATAGGGGTTTTTTTTCGCTGGTGGCTTGGGCTCGGGCAGCACTCAAGGAAACTGACAAAATCGCGTTGGCTCCAAGATTGGCTTTATTTTCCGTGCCATCAAGTTCGATCATTGTTTTATCTAATTTATTTTGATCTTCTGCATCAAGCCCGGCAACGACAGATTGAATTTTGGTATTTACATTTTCAACCGCTTTTAAAACTCCAGCTCCACCAAATCGTTTTGGATCATTATCTCGTAGCTCAACTGCTTCATACTTTCCCGTTGAGGCCCCAGATGGAATAGCCGCCCAACCGGTTGAACCATCATCTAGTGTAGTCACACATTCTATCGTAGGGAATCCTCGACTATCTAAAATTTCTTGAGCTAAGAGAGACTTTATTTTCATAATTTTATTATACCAGTTTGGTTGCCCAGCCTCGATTTGAACGAGGATAAATAGATTCAGAGTCTATTGTCCTACCGTTAGACGACCGGGCAAAACTATGAGTATATTTTACCAAATATTAAACGGTTAAACTGTTAAAACTTAAACTGTTAAAAAAACTTCTAAACTTAAAACTGTTAAACTTAAGAAAGCGTTTTTCTGACATTAGAAATTATTTTTGAAAGAATCATTCCGATTTGTTTTGCCTCGTCCCAAAGTTTAATAATTTCTTCTTTTAAATAATCGTCAGTTTTATTTAACAATCTTAACCAGTATTGAGTTTCTATAGCTTCTTTTTTTGAAATCGCTATCTTATTTATAAAATCTCTTTTACTTGATGAACCATTTGCTTCAAAATAATTAGCTCCTATGCTTGTGGCAGATCTTATCAGCTGCTCGATTATATTTTTATTTGTAATATTTATTCTTACTTTTTTTATTAAATCAATTATGTTTTCTGCAAATCCTCCTACTCTTTCTTCTAAAGCATATTTCATAGTATTTAAGGTTTTAACCGTTTAATAGTTTTTTTAGGTTCTAACAGTTTAATGTTTAACTGTTTATATTATGAAGTCAACCGCTTATAACCTACAAAAGTATAAATTTAGACCAATAGAACAAGATAAAAACCTCGAAGTACTATCAACCTTAATACTTTACGAAGTAGTTGATCTTTGCTTTGGCTTTAAGGTCAGCCACGAAGGTTTGAATTTTTGTCTGAAGTTTCTGTTGTCTAAGCGTTGATTGGGCCTGAGCTCTGGTCATTTCTGGAGCCGCTTGAGTTGGATCCAATGACTGTGAAGCTTGACTTTTTTGATTGGTTAAATAATCATCTATTTCTTTTTCTGTAATTGAAACATTTTTTTCAACCATCTTGGTAACCAAAAGCTGGAGTTTAATCTCATTCTTCAAATCATCTTTCGTCATCCCTTGTTGAAGTAATAAGGCATCAAGAGTTGTTCCTTGAGAAGTAACATTTACTTCAATCTTGGTTAATTCCGCTTCCAATTCTTTTTGAGAAATATCAATTTTTCTTTTTTTTGCTTCCTGATTAATCAAGGTTTTTAAAACAATCGTTTCAAGTACCTTTTTTCCACCCTGTTTTTCCAGATCTTTGATAACTGTAAAACGGTTTATCAACTGTCCGTTAACTGATGCAACAAATAAAACTTTTCCTCCAAAATAAATCAATCCGGCAACAATAAGCAAAATAAAGACATAAAGAAAAATTTTCTTGGGAAGCTTGACTACAGCTTTCGGAGACATTTCTTCGACTGATTTTTGTTTCATTAACTTTTTCGCCATATTTAATACTACCTAATATTTATTAGAAATCAACGGCAATTAATAAAACTACGGTATTGGAAATCTGAGAGAGAGTTTTTTAACTCTTAAATGAATTTCTTTCATTCTTTTGTTGATTCTCATCTCCTTTTCAAACTTGGCAATATAATCTTTTCTCTCCTCTTTAATAGCCGGCAAACGATATGGTTTGAGTAAATTAATTACTTCAAGAATAACGCCAGCGATGAACTTCATTTCCTTTTCCTTCATTCCCCGGCTGGTTGAGGCTGGTGTCCCAAGTCTGACTCCAGATGGATAAAAAGGTGACGAAGTCTCATCAGGAACGGTGTTTTTATTTAAAGTCAATCCAACTAAATCAAGAGCTTTTTGAGCAAATATTCCCGAACCTGTTCCAAGTATTGAAGTCAAGTTAACAAGTAATAAATGGTTTTCACTGCCTCCACCGACTAATTTCAAACCCCCATCCATTAAGGTTTTAGCTAATACTCTCGAGTTTTTAACTATCTGTGCCGCATATTTTTTAAAAGACGGTTGGGCTGCTTCAAATAAAGCTAGGGCGATTCCGGCTGTCGTATTATCATGAGGACCTCCCTGAAGGCCCGGGAAAATAGCTTTATTAATTTTGTCACCTAATTCTGGGTCTTTTTTTAATCCCTTATTTGTAACCATTATCATCGCCCCTCGCGGACCTCTTAAAGTCTTGTGAGTGGTCGTTGTCACAATATGAACATAAGGAACCGGTGATGGATGAGCTCCCCCTGCGATCAAACCGGCAACATGGGCAATATCAGCAACTAAGTAAGCGCCGATTTCATCAGCAATTTCGGCAAACTTTTTGTAATTAAATTTAAGTGGATAAGCAGTTGCTCCAACCCAAATCAACTTTGGTCTGTGTTCTTTTGCCAATCTTCTGATCTCTGCGTAATCAAACAGATCTTCATTTTTATAGGTATTATCTTTTCTTAATGAATATTGAAATGATTTATAAAAGATACCTGTTGCCGAAACCGAATGACCGTGTGTTAGATGCCCTCCGGCGATCAAAGCCTGACCCATAATGGTGTCGCCAGGGCGGCAGGTTGCTAAATAAACAGCTAAATTAGCTGGCGAACCTGAATATGGCTGGACGTTGACGAAAGGAACATCAAAGAGTTTCTTAGCTCTTTCCTGACATAATATCTCCAACTCATCAACATTTTCATTACCACCGTAATAACGTTTCTTTGGGTAGCCTTCTGAATATTTATTAACAAAATATGAAGATAAAACTTTTCTTACTTCGGACGATGCATAGTTCTCTGAGGGGATCAACTCTATTCCTTCTTTCTGTCTTTTCTCTTCCTTTTTAACCAGATTGTAAATTTTTATGTCTTTCATAAGTGTCCTTCCCTCATTTTAGGTAACATGATAAACAAATGATTTTTCTATTTCAAGGGCAAAAATATAGAGAAGGAAGTATAATATGACTATGATTAAATTATTACTAGGAGCAGATATCTTAATGGTTGTTACCTTCTTGTTAAAATTTAAAACGATGCCTCCTCAGATCCCACTTTTTTATTCCCAGCTTTGGGGAGAAAATCAGTTAGCTGATTCATTGATAATTTTTATTTTACCAATTTTTATGAACTTTTTATTTTTTATTAACCAATATATTTTTAATAAATTTTATGCTGAAAATAATTTCACAAAAAATATTTTTTATTACCTTAATTTTTTTCTCATTACCAGCTTTACTTTAATCTTTATCAAAATTATTTTTATCGTTTCTTAAAATGAATTTTTTTATACTTTTATCCTCTACTTTAATTTCTTATCTTTTAACTATCCCGACCATTGCTCTAGCAAAGAAATTTCATTTAGTTACTGATTCAAAAACTAGAAATCATCCTGCTCATACTCATGTAGGAATTATTCCTCGAGCCGGTGGTTTGCCAATATATTTATCAATTCTCTTTACATCCCTAATTTTTTTACCTATCAGCAAAATTATTTTAGGTATATTAATTGCGAGTTTTTTTTTAATCATTCTTGGATTACTTGATGATGTTTATGACCTTTCTCCTTATTTAAGATTTATTGCTAATATTCTTATTTCTGCTTTAGTAATTGCATTTGGCTTAGGTATTCCTTACATTTCAAATCCCTTTGGAGGAGTAATCAGACTTGATTTTTGGCAGATACCTCTTAATTTTTTTGGGGTTCACTATATTTGGGTAGTTGCCGATTTATTGGCTATTATTTGGCTTACTTGGTCGACCAATATGATTAACTGGAGTAAAGGAATTGATGGGCAACTCCCGGGATTTGTTGCAATTACGGCAATATTTTTAGGACTATTATCACAACGATTTACCGGACATGACATTTCGGCTTCGTCTGTAACGATTTTAAGTTTTATTGTGGCCGGGGCCTATTTAGGTTTTTTACCTCATAATTATTACCCTCAAAAAATTATGCCGGGTTACGGTGGGGGTGCTTTAGCGGGATTTTTGCTGGGAATTCTTTCTATCCTTTCTTTCGGTAAAGTAGGAACCGCTGTCCTTATTCTGTCGATTCCCACAATTGATGCTATTTACACAATGATCAGACGGTTGAAAAAAAGACAGTCCCCTTTCCGAGCTGATTGGGGACACTTTCATCACCGACTCCTCGAAATCGGCTGGGGAAAAAGACGAATTGCTGGGTTTTATTGGTTAATTTCTTTGATATTGGGAATTGCCAGTTTGTTTTTGAAGGGAATTGAAAAGCTGATTGCGTTTATTATGATTGGGGTGCTACTTTTGGTCTTCATATTTATAATTGAAGAGATGAAGAAACAGAGAATATGAAATATTTCATTAAAACCTTTGGTTGCCAACAAAATCATGCCGATTCGGAAAGAATAGAAGCTGATTTTAAATCTCGTGGATATACAAAAGCCCGCAGTTATAAAAGCGCAAACTACGTCATTATTAATACCTGCATGATTAGACAGTCTGCTGAAAACCGAGTGTATGGACTGGTGGATAATCTTGGTGAAATTAAAAAAGCTAAATTAAAAAAGGGTGAGGTTTTTAAAATAATCATCACAGGGTGTATGATCGGAATAGTTTATCGTGATAAGACCGGCAAGTATTTAAAACTTCTTAAACAAAGAATGGTCAACGCTGATGAATTTATGCCAATTGAAGAAGTAGGTTTTAATCTTCCTCCTATCCGAACTGATAAAACCAGCGCTTGGGTCCTCATATCCAATGGTTGTAATAATTTCTGTACTTTTTGTATCGTTCCTTTTACCCGGGGGAGGGAGATCAGTCGGCCCTATGAAGATGTAGTATCCGAATGTCTCGAACTTAAAAAAAAGGGGTACAAAAACGTAATGTTATTGGGGCAAAACGTTAATTCTTACGGCGCTGATCTGATCGTCGGTGAAAAAAACATCCAGGTGATGAGAGATATTGATAAGAAATATTTTGGAGAAGGGAAAGCGAAGGTACCAAATTTTTTGCGGTTTAATTCTTCCGTCAAAAAATTTTCGGTACCGAGCTTTCAACATGTTAAACCTATTTATGTGAAACATTTAGGTCGTTATCGAATCCCTACACTATTTCCTTACCTCCTTGATGAAGTAGCTCAAATGGGTTTTGAAAAAATTGAATTTATGTCCAGCAATCCTTGGGATTTTTCCGATGAGCTGATCGAAGTTATTGCTAAAAACAAAAATATTAGTCGCTCTCTTCATCTACCCGTCCAATCAGGTGATGATGCCGTCTTAAAAAGAATGAATCGCTGGTACACTAGCGACGAATATTTGAATCTCGTCGTTAAATTAAAATCAAAAATCAAAAACCTAAAATTAACTACTGATATTATTGTAGGATTTTGCGGTGAAACAGATGAAGAATTTCAAAATACGGTTGTTCTTTGCAAAAAAGTTGGATTTAGCTGGGCTTATGTCTCTATGTACTCTCCCCGATTTAATACAGCTGCAACAAAAGTATTCAAAGATGACGTCACTCATCCAATAAAAAAGAAACGCTGGCTGGTTCTGGAAAATTTGATCAATCAACCACATTTGAAAAAAATGATAAAATAATACTAATGAAACTACTTGTGACTGGCGGAGCGGGATTTATTGGCAGTAACTTTATTCTTTACTGGCTGAAAAAATATCTTCAAGACAAAATTGTTAACCTTGACAAGCTTACCTACGCGGGCAATCTTGAAAATCTAAAAACCGTTGAAAAAAATCCAAATTATGTTTTTTCACATGGAGATATCTGTGACGTTCAATTCGTTAATTCGTTAATTCGTAATTATCAAATTGAAATAATTATCCACTTCGCCGCTGAATCTCACGTCGACCGGTCAATCATGGACCCAGCTCCTTTTATCAAGACAAATATTGAAGGAACTTACGTTTTACTTGAAGCTGCTTTAAAAAATAAAGTAAAAAAATTTCACCATATCTCAACCGATGAAGTTTTTGGCGCTTTAGAATTAAATTCAAAAGAAAAATTTAATGACCTAACTTCGTATAATCCTCACAGTCCTTACTCTGCCTCAAAAGCCGCTTCCGATCACTTGGTTCGCGCTTATTACACAACATATAATTTACCGATTACAATTTCAAACTGTTCCAACAACTTTGGACCTTATCAATTTCCGGAAAAATTAATTCCCTTGGCTATCACAAACATTATTGAAAACAAAAAAGTACCTGTCTATGGTGATGGTCTTTACGTGCGTGACTGGCTTTATGTTGAAGATCATTGCAAAGCAATTGATCTGATCCTACAAAAAGGAAAAATTGGCGAAACATATTTAGTTGGCGGATTGACTGAGGATATTCCTAATATTGAGATCATAAAAAGAATTTTAAAGATCATGGGAAAAGATGAAGATCAAATTGAATTTGTTAAAGACCGTCCTGGCCATGACCGCCGTTATGCTATTGACTGGTCAAAAATTAATAAAAAACTGGGTTGGAAACCCGAACACGGATTTGACGAATATCTCGAACAAACTATTGATTGGTATAAAAATAATCAAGATTGGTGGAGGCGTATTAAGAATGTCTAATTTCTAATTCCTAATTTCTAATGAAATTTCCAATTTAAAATTTGATATTTTGTTAGTAATTAGATATTAGTAATTTGAAATTAATATATGCTTAAAATCGCTCTTACCGGTGCTGATGGATTGGTCGGGTCACGAATCGTTGAGCTCCTTAAAAATGACTTTGAATTTCTTCCTTTGCCTCAAACTATGATGGATATTACCAACAAAGAACAGGTTAATAATGCTTTGAAAAACTTGAATTATGATATTTTTTTCCACTTGGCTGCCTATACCAACGTTCCTGGAGCTGAAACAAACAAGGAGCTTTGTTTCAAAATCAATTGTGATGGTACTAAAAATGTTTTTGAAACTGTGATCCAAAAACAGAAAAAATTTATCTATGTTTCTACCGACTTTGTTTTTGATGGAGCAAACCCTCCGTACGACGAAGGTTCCGTTCCTAATCCAGTAGGAGTTTATGCATCATCAAAATTTGAAGGTGAAAAAATCGTTAAAGATCAGGCGATGATCGTCCGAATCGCCTATCCATACCGAGCCAGTTTTGAATTGAAAAAAGATTTTTTTCGTACTTTTAAATTTTATCTTGAAAACAAAAAACCATTATTGATGATTACCGACTCGCTCATGACTCCAACATTTATTGATGACATCGCTTATGGATTAAGGTATTTATTTAATAATTATTCTCCAGAAATTTATCATCTGGTCGGCAGTCAATCTCTCTCGCCATATGACACGGCCATAAAAGTTGCCGAAACTTTCGGTCATGATAAATCCATTATTGGAAAAACCACTTATGAAGAATATATCAAAAATAAACCTGGACTACCTAAAATGGCTGATATAAGAAGCAAAAAAAATAATTTTTATAAAATGAAAACGTTTGAACAAGGACTGGAAGAAATAAAAAAACAATTGTAAAATAAAACCCTATGACAATTACTGTCGTTGGACATGGGTATGTTGGCTTAGTAACTGCCTGTGTATTTGCTGATTTTGGAAATCAAGTTTTCGTAATTGGACATACAAAAGAAAAAATTAATCGATTAAAATCAGGAGACCCCATTATTTATGAACCCGGCCTTAAAGAGCTTCTCCAAAAAAATCTTGCTCAAAAAAGAATAGTTTTTACAACCAGCTATACTCCTGCTATTTCTGAATCGGAAATTGTTTTTATTACAGTCGGTACTCCTCCGAAAGAAACCGGCGAAGCTGACTTGACAGCTGTTATTGAGGTAGCTAGAAATATTGGGAAAAATCTTAAAAGTAAGTTTACGGTTATCTCCTGTAAAAGCACTGTGCCCGTTGGTACAAACAAAAAGATAGGAGTCATTATTAATAAGCATAAGTCAAAGCAGTCTGATTTTGCCGTCGCCTCTTGCCCTGAATTTTTGCGTGAAGGTACAGGAATTTCCGATACAATTAATTCTGATCGGGTGGTCATTGGTTCTGACAATAGACGGGCCATTGAAAAACTTGTAGAACTTCATAAGCCAATTAATGGAAAAAGAGTTATAACAAATTTGGCTTCAGCTGAGATGATTAAATATGCGTCAAATGTCTTTTTGGCTAACAAAATATCTTTTGCAAATCTCATTTCATTTTATTGTGAAAAGACGGGTGCTAACGTTGATGAAGTTTTGACTGGTGTTGGGATAGATGAAAGAATCGGTAAAAAATTTTTAAACCCTGGCCTTGGATACGGTGGATCTTGCTTACCAAAAGACGTAAAAGCATTTTTAGATATTGGGAAAAGATCTTTAATTGACGTTCAGCTGCTTACGGCAATTGAAAATATAAACACAAGGGCTCAGGAGAATTTTTTGGAAAAAATTCTTAAATATTCTCCGGGGAAAAAAGTCGCAATCTGGGGATTAAGCTTCAAACCTAATACCGACGATATAAGGTTTGCTCCATCGGTCTTTATAATTAAAAAATTGTTAGAACAAGGTTTTCAAATAAACGTTTATGATCAAGAGGCAACTAATAATATTAAAAAAATATTTACAGACAAAATTTCTTACAGTAAAGATCCCTATCAGGCTGTAGATAAAGTCGACGCCCTGATAATTATTACTGAATGGAATGAATTTAGACAGATTGATCTTAGTAAAGTAAAGAAACAAATGGCTCATCCGACTATTTTTGATGGTAGAAATATCTATGACCCTTCTGATCTTAAAAAAATGGGATTTAAATATTACTCGATAGGTCGATCATAACAATGAAAATATTAATAACTGGTGGTGCAGGATTTATCGGCTCTCATTTGACTAAATTTCATCTTGCCAAAAATGATGAAGTCGTTGTGATAGATAATTTTGTTACTGGAAATAAAAAAAATTTGGAATCTGAAATAAATAATAGTAATCTAAAAATAATTGAAGCTGATATTGTTAACTTTAACTTTTCAACTCTCCCTCCTTTTGATATTATTTACGACCTGGCCTCCCCTGCCTCACCAAAAGATTTTATTGGTCTATCGATTGAGATATTAAAAACAAATAGCGTCGGATTGATGAATGTATTGGATTTTTTTATAAAAAGCAACAGTGGAACATTGGTTTTTTCTTCTACCTCTGAAGTTTACGGTGACCCTTTGGTACATCCGCAAAGAGAAGATTATTTTGGGAACGTTAATCCTGTCGGACTCAGATCTTGTTACGACGAGGGTAAAAGATTTGCCGAATCTTTGATGATGTCCTATTTTAGAAAATTTAAAAAAGATATTAGAATTGCACGGATATTTAATACTTATGGACCTTATATGAAAAAGGGCGATGGGCGGGTGGTTTCTAATTTCGTTAATCAGGCGATTAATAATCAGCCCCTCACCATATATGGTGAGGGGTCTCAAACTCGCTCTCTATGCTACGTCTCAGATATGGTTGAGGGGTTATATCTGCTAGCTACTGCTCAGAATTGCGCCGGCGAAATTATTAACATTGGCAATCTTAACGAAAAGACAATACTCGAAATTGCCGATACAATAAAAAAATTGTGCCAATCCAAATCAGAAGTTGTTTTTAAAACCATAGGGAATGACGATCCAAAAAAACGTTGTCCAGATATTGCAAAAGCTAAAAAGCTTTTAAATTGGCAACCAAAAGTAAATTTAGAAGAAGGATTAATAAAAACCATTGAGTATTTTAAAAGCCTATGAAAAAAGTTGTAGTTGTTGCTCCCACATATAATGAAAAGGGCGAAATTGAAAATTTGGTAAATAAAGTCTTTGATCAATCAAAAAAATTATCAAATTGGGAACTTTATCTATTAATAGTAGACAGTCAATCAAAAGACGGAACTATTGAAATAGTAAAAAAATTACAAAGAAAATTTCCTAACCTTCATTTACTAGAAACGGAAAAGGAAGGTCTTGGTATGGCGTATTTAAAAGGCTTTAAATACTGTGAAGAAAAAATCAATCCTTATTTGGTAATACAGATTGATGCCGATGGACAACACGATCCCAATAAAATACCAGAATTTATTAAAAAAATCGAACAAGGAGCTGATTTTGTTGTAGGAACAAGATATTCTATGGGAGGTTCTATTCCAAAAAATTGGGGTCTACATAGAAAGATATTATCGATTGGCGCTAATTCAGTTATTAAATTTGGGTTCATGAAATTAAAAGTGACCGAATGGACTAATGGCTATCGAGCAATTAAATTTTGGGTCATAAAAAACGCCTATGATCACCTAAAAAATTACTCTGGATATGTATTCCAAGTTGCTTTCTTAGATTTTGCGATAAAAAATAATGCCGTACTGAGCGAAATTCCTATTCATTTTAAAGAAAGAGCAACCGGGATTTCTAAAATTAATGCTTTTCAATATAGTTTTCAAACACTTTTATATGTTTTTAAAAATTCATCTTTTATTAAGTTTGTCATTGTTGGTTTAGCCGGTTTTGCCGTTGATTTTTCTTTTGCCTATCTGTTTATCAATAAACTGCATTTAGCAAAAGCGCCGGCCAATATGTATAGCGCTGAATTGGCTATTTTTTTTAACTTCATGCTTAATAATTTTTGGAGCTTTAAAGATAAAAAAATCATTGGAGGCTTCTTTGCATATTTGATTAAATTTATAACCTTTAATTTTGTCTCATCAGGTTCAATTATTATTCAAGGCGCAGGGCTCAGTCTTGCTCTTAGATTTATTGGAGATAAAGATATTCATCTATTTGGATCATTGATAATTGGATCTTGGATAATTTATAAGATTATTATCATCGCCTTCATCATCATTCCCTATTCTTATATTCTCTATAATAAAGTGATTTGGAAGAAAAAATAAAGCGAAGATACTTATTTTTTAGTTAATCGCCAGGGGCCCCTATAGGGGTGTGGCGGACTAAAAAATATAGTATCGAGCTTTTACTCTTTGGTCGAATACTCACTCGATACCCATCCGTCAACAAATTCCCCTGAAACTAGCCCGTCTTTATTATCGTTATATTTTATTTTAAACCAGCCGGTTTTTTCGTCCAGAAATTCATATTTTTCTCCTGGTTTAACTTTGGCAGATTCTGTGGCATCAATTGCTCCATCCACTCTTACTCTGAGCCAGCCTTGAGGATTATCTCTTATTTTTACATAGGTTTTTTCGGCAACCGTTCCGCTACTACTAGCGATTTTAGTTTTATCATCTGGCTCTTTGGCAAATGATGAGCTTTGGTCAATTGCTAATTTAAAAGCGGCATTAACACGATAACCAGGGTCTACATTAATCTTTTGTGTTCTTCGGAAAAAACCAGGCATAAAAACAGATAGTTCATGATCGCCTCTTGAAACATTTTCCATTAAAGCTGGAGCTACTCCTTTTTCATCATTATCTAAAGTAACAATGGCACCTTGTGGTTCTGTCTCAACATAAATTTCTCCAGACTGGGCATTTGATGGTTTTTTAGTCATTTTAGTCGTTGTAAATATCTCACCGGCCGAAGCAATATCCGACGAACCTAATTCACGATTTACATAAGTGAGCGAGTTTTTATAAATATTTATTTTACCGTTCCAAGATGCCGTATCAGTCGCACTTGTTTCCGGAATTAACTTTAATAAATACTCTCCGACTTTGTATTTATCTTCAAAAGGGGTTTTTCCGATTACTGTACTATTAAGAAAAACACTGGCTGTAGGTGAAGAAATGATTTTTAATTTTCCGTACTCATTTTGTTTATCCAAAATAAAAAATCTTACTGCAACAAAGATTACAAACAACAACACCAATACTAAAAGCAGTGACAATTTATTCTTCATGTTTGTCATATGATCATTTTAGGCGAGATTCGATAATAATTCAATACTTATCCAAGTTTGATTAATATGACCCCAATCAACATTATCAAACTACCTATCCAAACACCCCTTTTTGGTTTATCTCCAAACAGCAACCAACCAATAATTAAAACAAAGAAAACTTCGAGCTTTTTCACTCCGGAAACTAAAGCGACTGCTCCAGTCGTAATTCCATATAAAAATAATAGAGATAAAACTGTAAAAGCAATTCCGTTTAATAAAAGAGTCCAAAAATTTGTTTTTAAATCTTTAATCCAATTTCTATCTTGCTTTGTCAAATAAATACTTAATAGTAAGGTCGTTATCATGTTTCCAATCAATAAATAGAAAGATTGGTTAACTGGCTCTATATTTATTAAGGCTGTTTTATCAAAAACTGTAGCCAAAGACATCATAATCATTGCTATCATATAAAAAAATGATGATTTATTGGTTATTAATAATTTAAAAGGTTTAAGAATATCTTCTTTGGCTTCCTCAACTTTTAATAGGTATCCACCAGTTATTATCAAAAATAGGCCAACTAGTGGAAGCATTCCTAAAGATTCGGATAAAAATATCAAACCAAAAATATATTGAAAAAAAACTCCGAAAAAACTTAAAGGAATAATTTCCGAAATTAAACTATTTTTAAGTGATCTCAAACTTAATGTCTTAGCGTATGTAAAAGTAATTACAGAAGCTAAAGTAGCAAATAAAAATATAGTATTTAATTTTGGCCAGCCATCTTTCAATGCCGGATAAATTAAAAATGGGATGGAAAAAGAAAAAAGAGACCAAGAAACAAGAGAAGCATTAATATTTTTTAACGCTTTTTTATTAAGAATTATTGAGACTGCCGAAACCAATGCTGATAACAATGCATACCAAAACCACATAAAGTATGATATAATATTTTTATGTTAAAAGTACTATTCATAACCAATTCGTCAAGGCGACTCTTTGGGGAGGGTAGTATTTTTATGGCCTAAAGAGTGAAAAGTTATTACCAACCCCGGATAAGACCCGGGGTTTTTTAATGGGCTAAATTATAAATTTATAAAATAAATATATGAAAAAACAAAATAAAAAAGTCGTTCTCGCTTTTTCAGGAGGTTTGGATACCTCGTTCTGCGTACCATATTTGGTTGATAAAGGTTATCAGGTGATAACAGTCACTGTTGATTCAGGAGGTTTATCTGATGAAGAAAAAATAGAAATCTCTGATAAATCAAATGAATTAGGAGCAATAAAACATTATCTTCTTGATGCTAAACAGGATTATTTTCAAACAGTAATCCAGTGGATAATAAAAACAAATGGATTATATGAAGGTTCTTATCCAAATATTGTTTCTTCACAAAGATACAATATCGTAGAAAAATGTGTAGAAGTTGCCAAAAAAGAAGGCGCAATGTATGTTGCCAATGGTAATAGCGGAATGGGTAATGATCAAGTTCGATTTAATATACCTTTAAAAATATTGGCACCTGAAATTCAACTTATTGAACCTATCAAGGACACCGGTGGTGATCGAGAGAAAGAAAAAGAGTATCTTGAAAAAAAAGGGTTTTTTATCGATGAAGTACATAAAAAATATTCCATTAACGTAAATTTAATGGGAGTGACTTATTCTGGGAGTGAGATTGACCAAAATTTGGAACCAGACAATAATATTTTTAAATGGGTGACCGGAGAATTAATTAATAAAAATAGTTATTTCGAAATTGAGTTTAAAAAAGGAGTTCCGATAAAACTTAATGGTAAAACAATTGATAGTTGGAAAATATTAGATATTTTAAATCACGAAGTTGGTAAATATGGATTTGGTAAGGGTTATTATACGGGCGATTGTATGATTGGCATTAAAGGTCATGTTGTTTTTGAAGCTCCCGGAATTCTGTTTTTGATAAAAGCTCATCTTGCTCTCGAACAGTACGTTCTATCAAAACCCCAGATATATTTTGGCGATTTAGTTTCTAAGGAAATGACAGAATATATTTACAACGGTAAGTTTTACGACCCTTATGTTGACGCCCTCAAAGCTTTTGTTAATAAACAGCAAAAAAATGTGACTGGAAAAGTTTTGATGAAATTGGAATATGGTAATGCTCTTCCAGTTTCGGTTAAGTCTAAATATTCATTGATCGATCAAAAAATTGCTATGTATGCCCAAAGTAAGAGCTGGACCAAAGAGGAAGTTAATGGATTTATCAAGCTTTACGGATTACAGTCTGTTATTGCTTCAAAAGTAAATAAGAAAGGAGGTGATTTATATGAATAAAATTCAAATAGTCGGAAAACAATTTAAAAATATATCTTTGAAAAAAAAGAAAATTATTACAAAAAAAGTCATTAATTTTCTTAAATTACATAAGGAACATATGGTGCAGTTTTCTGAGTTGGAACTAATTAAGTATATGGATGAAGGGTTAACTGTTTTGTTAATTACTAATCAGAGTGAATTACTTGGCTTTGGAAAACTTTATCCCTGGATTATAAAAAACAAAATAATCGGTTACGAATTTTCGTCATGGATTTCAAAATATCCAAATAACGGAATCGGTAAAAATATAGTTGAACTCATTTGCGATTTACATATGCAACTTAATCCTAATTCTGATTTGTTCGCTATGATTTCAGCAGATAATGATATTCCAATATCTGTTTTAAAAAAATTAGGAGCAACGGAAATAACTGCGCCCTATTACGTAAAAAATTTATTAAAAGGTAAGCCCGAAACTTGTATCAATTTAAAAACAATTACAAATTATTATCAAAAATCTATGAAAAACACAAAAATTTATGGAGGAATCTATACCAAGGGACCTTCAAAAAAAACTGATCAGTTTATTATGGACCCAACGATGACAGTGCTTGAAAATAAGTTGGCACCTTATTATTTAATGGAGACAATCGCCCATAATTTAATGACGTCAAAATGTGGTATTGTCCCAAAGAAAAGTGCTAAGAAGATATTAAAAGAACTAGTAAATCTTGTAGAAAAGGCGAAAAATGAACAATTAGTTGATCCGGTGATTGGTGACATCCACGAAAATGTCGAAAAGTTATTAACTAATTCTATTGGTGAAGACGCTGGGTGGTTTCATGTGGCCAGAAGTCGAAACGACCAAACCGTTGTTGACCAAAAACTGTATACAAAAAAATGTTTAATAGATATTTTTGAAGAATTAAATAAGTTAGAAAATATTTTGTTGGAAAAAGCAAATATTTATAAAGATATGGTCATGCCGGGTTTTACCCACATGCGTTCTGCCATGCCATCATCGTTTGGATTTTGGTGGCAATCATATTTGGACCAAATTTTGGATTTAAATAAAGTTCTAAAAAGTATTTTTGAGATATATGATAAATGCCCGCTTGGTGCCGGCGCCTCTTATGGTGTTAATTGGTTGATTAATCCCAAAATCACAGCTGAAAATTTGGGGTTTTCAAAACCTTTAAATAACGGATTAAGCGCTATTAACAATCGAGGAATTGAGGACGCAAATATTATCAGCCAATTGGCAATTTTTTTAACAATCCTATCAAGAATGATGGAGGATTTAATTATTTGGAGTTTGCCTGAATTAAATTATGTAGAAATTTCTGAAGAATTTACGACCGGCTCCTCGATTATGCCTCAAAAAATGAACCCAGATATCTGTGAAAAAATAAAAAGCAAAAGTGCTAAGTTAATAGCAAATTTGAACCATGTCCTGATAGCTATGAAAGGAACGCCATCAGGATATAATCGAGATTCTGCTGAAAGTAAAATCGCCATCATGGCATCTTTGGACGAAACTTTAAATACGATTTCAATCACTAATGATATGCTCGCAAAAGTGATAGCTAACCCAAAAGCTATGGAAAAAGGAGTCGTCTCTAGTTTGCCAACAAAACTAGCTGATAAATTAGTTGAAGAATACCAAATTCCATTTCGACTTAGTCATAAAATAATTGGGAAAATAGTTGGTTTAGTAAAAGGTGATCTTGTCAAAATTAACTCCTTATTAATGGAAACTGTTATCAAGGAAATTACTGGGATAGACTTTCCAGTAAATCAAAAGTTAATTAATGACACTTTGAATGTTAAAAATGCTTTAAACCAGTACAGTTATCAAGGATCTCCCAAACCATACTTTGTTTTTCAAATGAATAACTTACTTAAAAAGGAAGTTATTCAACTAAGCAAATGGGTTAAGAAAACAAAGAAAAGATTTTCTCAAGCGGAAAAAAATCTTTATCAGGAAGTTAAAAGTTTTATTGAAGACAATTAAATATGAATAAAGTTGTTGATCTTTTTTTAAAACTAGTGCGAATCGATAGCCCTTCAAGCCATGAACAGGGAATGATTAAATATGTGAAAAATTGGTTAGATAAGATCGGCCTAACTTATCAAGTAGACTCGGACGGTAACATTCTTGCCAAAAAGCCAGGAATTAGCCCGCCAATTTTATTTTGCGCCCATATGGATACGGTCGAACCGGGAAAAAATATAAAACCGGTTATTATTAACAACAAAATCAAAAGCTCCGGGAAAACGATCCTTGGGGCGGATAATAAAGCGGCCATCGCATCGCTGATGGCCGCTGTAGAAGAATCGCTAAGTCTAAAATCATTTGAATTGCTGTTTACAGTTAGCGAGGAAAACGGCAATGGCCTAAATAAATTTCCTTTTGATTGGGTCAAATCAAAAATTGGTTTTACTTTTGACAGTGTCAAACCGATTGGCTCAATCATTTTAAGATCGCCATATATTTGTTTATTTGAAGCAGAGTTTAATGGGAAAGCCAGTCATTCCTCAACCCCTGATAAAGGAGTAAACGCCTTATCATCCGCAATCAATGCTTTAAAGAAAATTAAAGTTGGGAAATTAGATAAAGGTGAAACTACTATTAATATTGGTTTAATTAGCGGCGGAACCGGAATAAATATTATTCCTGATAAAGTAACGATTAAAGGCGAAATTAGAAGTTATCAAAAAAAACTTTTTAATTCTCATCTGAATAAAATCAAATCAATTTTTAAAGATTCCAATTTCACAACTAGTGGCTTTGCTTCTGGTTATTTCCACAAAAAAAAATCTTTCTTAATTAAGAAAGTTAATAAAATTTATGATTCGTTAAATATTAAGCCTGAATATTACTCGTATTCCGCCGTCAGCGACGCCAATATTTTAAATTCCAAAGAAATTGAAGTAATTAACCTTGGCGACGGTGTTGAAAACGCTCACACAATTAATGAACGGATTAAAATAAATGATTTGGTCAAATTAAAAATGATTATTTATAAAATTTTACGAAGTTTATGAAAAAAGATTTTCTTTCTATTGCCGATCTATCCAAAAAAGAAATCATTTACTTGATTGAATTTGCAATGAGTTTGAAAGAAGAATCAATAAATAACGGAGGAAATATACCGTATTTAAAAAATAAAACTTTAACGATGTTTTTTGAAAAACCATCTCTTAGAACTCGTGTTTCGTTTGAAACTGCGATGACCCAACTGGGAGGTCATGCTATAAATCTTACACAAACTGATGTTGGTATTGGTCAACGTGAATCCGTAATGGATGTTGCTAAAGTCATATCGTCCATGACTGATTTTATCATGGCTCGTGTATTCAAACATTCTTTAATTAAAGAGCTGGCTAACTATTCCTCTGTTCCTGTAATAAACGGTCTTTCTGATATAGAACATCCATGCCAAATATTAGCTGATCTATTAACGATCTATGAATGTAAAAAAAGATTTCATGGATTGAAAATTGCTTACTTGGGAGACAGCGAAAATAATATCTCCCACTCGTTAGCTTTAGCTTCAGGAATTTTAGGTATGAATTTTATCGCTGCTTCTCCAAAAGGCTATTGGATGAAAAAAAAGATTACTCAAACAGCAAAAGGATTAGCTAAAAAAAGTGGTGGACAAATTATTGAAACTGTTGATCCAAAAACCGCCGCAAACAAAGCTGATATTGTTTATACCGACACATGGATTAGCATGGGCGATGAAAAAGAAATGGAAAAACGATTAAAAATCTTTCCTCGATATAAAGTTACAAAAAAATTAATGAGTTTTGCTAAAAAAGACGCTATCTTTATGCATGATCTGCCAGCCTATCGTAATAACGAGGTAACCTCTGAAGTAATTGATGGAAAACAATCGGTAGTTCTTCATCAAGCAGAAAATCGTCTTCATGCTCAAAAAGCATTATTAATTTATCTGTTAAATAATTCCAAACTAAGTTAAATTCTGCTATCATATAAAACAATGATAAAAGACGAAATTATTAAAGGTTTAAAAAAATCTTTTAAAAAAATTGTTTCATATTCCCCAAAAGATATTTCCTTAGAAAAACCTTCCAATAGTAATTTTGGTGATTATAGTTCTAATATTGCAATGATAGAATACAGAAACTTTGCAATTGATACGCATTCACATGTCCCTGGAAATAAACCAGGTATTAATTGGGTAAATATTGGAAACAACCCTTTCGAACTAGCTACAAATTTAGTAAAGGAACTACAGCTCGACTCCACTCTTGTTTCTAAGATTGAAGTAGTTAAACCCGGATTTATTAATTTCTGGATTTCTGATGAATTTTTAGTTTCTAACGTTTCTGATTTATTGAAAAAAGAAAAATTTGACTATCCTAAATATCACTTTGGAAAAAATAAAAAGATCATGGTTGAGTTTGCCCATCCAAATACTCATAAGCTCTTCCATATTGGCCACTTGAGAAACATTTCAACCGGAGAATCGGTTGTTAGAATTTTAGAGGCAGTTGGAAATAAAGTTATTCGAGGTAATTATCAAGGTGATGTTGGCCTTCATATTGCTAAATGTTTATATGGAATCCGTAATTCGCAATTCGATATTAATAAATTAAATAATCTGCAGGAAAGAATAGAATTTATAGGGAAAATGTATTCAGTTGGTACCAAAGCTTACGAAGACGACGAAAATGCCAAACAAGAAATAATTAAAATCAACAAAATGATCTACGAGCGGGACCCTGAAATAATGCCCTTATGGACGGAGACCAGACAGTGGAGCTTAGATTATTTTAACGAAAACTACAAAAGATTTTACAGTCACTTTGATAGATTATATTTTGAAAGTGAGATACATCAAAGAGGATTAGAGATATCTAAAGAAATATTGAAGAAAGGAATTCTTGAAAAAAGCCAGGGGGCGATCGTTTTTAATGGAAAAAAATACGGTCTAGACACCAGAGTTTTTGTAAACTCACTTGGCTTCCCTACTTATGAAGGAAAGGAATTGGCCCTTGCTGAAAAAGAATTTTCTGACTTTGGAGACCTGGATAAAATTATCCATACTGTGACACCTGAACAGACCAGCTTTTTTAAAGTCACTTTTAAAATCGAGGAATTAATTGACGAAAAAAAATATAAAAATAAACAATATCATCTTGCCTATGAATGGGTAAAATTAAAAGCCGGAAAAATGTCTTCCCGGGAAGGCAATGTTATTGAAGCCAACTGGTTGATTGATGAAGTTAAGAAAAAAATTTCAGAAAAATTTAAATGTGACGAACAGACAACGGAAATTCTTGCGGTTGCTTCGGTTAAATATTCTTTCCTTAAAAACGGCACCCAAACAATTATTCATTTTGATATCGATGAATCAATTGCGGTTGACGGAAATTCGGCCCCCTATTTAATCTATACTTATGTCCGCTGCCAAAGTGTTTTAAAAAAAGCCAGTAATTATCTTACACGTACCTACGATATAGATAAATTAAATTTTAATTTAGACGAGCTAGGTGTTTTAAGATTGATTAATCAATTCCCGGAAATCGTTCAACAGGCAGCCTTACAATTATCTCCAAATTTAATTGCCAACTATCTTTACGATCTGGCCCAAAAATATAATTATTTTTATCAGAAGAATAAGATACTGGAATCGGAAGAAAAAACGAAACTGTTTCGATTAATGTTAACTCAAGCAACGGGAAAAGTGATTAAGGAAGGACTTTATTTGTTGGGAATTAAGACTGTTGAGAAGATGTAGACAAAGTTTCAAGTTTGTCAAGTTTTTCAAGTTTATCAAGTAGCTTAACAAGTATTTTTTCTTGATGAACTTGACGAACTTTATAACTTGATAAACTAACTATGAGCTTTTTCATATGTTCCGAATGCGGCTTCGGTTCCGGTTCTTGGATCGGCAAATGTCCTGACTGTGGTCAATGGAATACACTCAAGGAAAAACCCGACTTCGCCAAGGCTTCGTCGGGCAAGAAAGGTGAAGCCGTCAAAAAAATTACCATCACTTCCTTATCAAAAATAAAAAGCTCTACAAAATTAAGGCTGTCAACCGGAATCTTTGAATTTGACCGGGTTTTAGGTGGAGGCGTTGTCCCTGGTGAAGTCATTTTACTTACCGGACAACCGGGAATCGGAAAATCAACTCTTGTTCTTCAAGCATTTCAAAAACTTAAAGTACTTTATATCTCTGGTGAGGAATCAGCCGAACAAGTAAAAAACCGGGCCGAGAGACTTTCGGTAGATCTTGATAATCTGTCTTTTTCTTCCGACCTACAGATAGAAAGCATTGTTCAAAGCTTAGAGGAATTAAAAGATGAAATTGAAATCGTTATTATAGATTCCGTTCAAACAATCTATTCAAAAGATATTCAAGGGCCAGTCGCCGGAGTCAGTCAGTTAAAAGAAGTCACTAAAAAAATTGTTAACTTTGCTAAACAATCAAAGTTATCTGTTTTGTTAATCGGACATATTAATAAGGAAGGCGACGTTGCTGGTCCAAAGACTTTGGAGCATTTTGTTGACTGCGTTTTAGAACTTGAAGGTGAGAAAATATCAAATTTTAGGTTACTGCGCGCTTCGAAAAACCGTTTTGGATCAACCGATGAAATTGGAATTTTTGAGATGAAGCAAAAAGGACTTAACGAAGTAAAAAATCCTTTAATATTTTTAGAAACTGATAAAAAACTGGAGCCGGGAAAAGCCATTGTTGGCGTTGCTGAAGGCAAAAGACCTTTCTTTTTTGAAATTCAAACATTAGTCGTTCCTACCAGTTTGATGAATCCCCGTCGAGTCGTCAAAGGTCTGGACTATAACAAGGTTTTATTATTGTTGGCAGTGATTAGAAAAAACCTTAATCTTCCCCTTGACCGTTTTGACGTTTTTGTTAATGTAGTTGGTGGTGTCTCAATTAAATCAACCGCTGCTGATCTTGGTTTCATTGCTTCTTTGATCTCTTCTTTTAAAAATATCTCTCTTCCAACTAATTCTATTTTTGTTGGTGAAGTTGGATTACTCGGTGAAATTCGATCATCTTTTCTTGAAGAAAAAATAATTGAAGAATCAAAACGGTTGGGTTTTAAAAAGATTTATTCTTCAAAATTAATAAATAATGTAAAAGAATTTGCGAAAAAATTGTAGGGGTTTGATTTATCAAACCCTAACTGTTATGGCGTCTTCTTGAAAAAAGTTTTTTCAAATGTAGTCTTTTTTCCATTTGCTCCGATTAAATTTATTACCAGCTTATTTTCTCCTTCATTGAGTGGATATTCATAAACGAATACTCCTTCTTTATTTTGATAAATTCTTTCACCGGCAATTGTAACACTGGTATCTTTTTCAGTCTTTCCAATAATTCTTACATTTTTTTCTACTGAAAAATTTGTTTTTGTTGGAGATAAAATAGTAATATTTGGTGGTGAAAAGTATATTTTTAATTGAAAAATAAAATATAAAATAAAAAATAAAGTTAGAATAATTAAAGTAATCTTTAACATGTTTTTTGTTCCTGAAGTTAAATAAGCGCTCGTTACTTTCCTTTTAAATTTTACTTCCTCTTTTTTTTCATAATCTCGCCTAAAAAAAGCTAAAACTTTTTTATGATCAAGATTTAATACACGTGAGTAGTTCTTAAGGATTCCTGTTATATAAATTTTTGAAGAAAAATAATTCCAATTTTCATCTTCAACTGCTTTTAAGTATTTTTCTCTAACCTTTATTTGTTTTTCAATATCAATTAAAAGTAATCCTTTTTTTTCTCTTTCATTTTTAAGAATAGTGCCGACTGATAACATAGTATATTATACTCTTCCTGTATATTCGCCTGTTTCTGGATTGATGCTGATCGTTTCCCCGACTTTTACGAATATTGGCACCATGACCGTTGCTCCTGTTTCAACTTTAACCGGCTTTTTTGCTCCAGAAACGGTATCTCCTTTTGCGGCATCTTCTGCTTCAACTATTTTTAATTTGACGCTCATTGGCGGACGGATCGTTAGGGGTTTGTCATTATACATATAAACAAACATTTTTTCCCCCTCCTTAAAAAACCTTGTTATTTCCCCTACGACTGATATCGAAAGAGACGATTGATTAAAAGTTCTTTCATCCATAAAATATAAGTTTTCGTTATCTTTATACAAATACTGCATCTCAACGGAAGTGACATCTAATACTTCAATCTGTTCATTGGATTTATAAGCATATTCTACATTTTTAGCTGATACTAGGTTCTTTAATCTTGCTTTCATTAGAGCGGCTCCTTTACCAGGAGAATAAAAATCCGCTTTCTGCACCTGACAAATCTCTCCTTGAAAAAAAACGAATTCTCCCTTTTTCAGATTACCGGCATTTACACGCATATTTAAATTAAAAACAATTAATTAATTACGGATAGCGGATTACGGATTAAAAAAATTCGTAATTCGTAATACGTAATTGAAGAATTATTTAATCGAAATTAATTTAAGTTCGTCAATCGATTTTGTATTTGAAAATATCATCACTAATCTTTCAAACCCAATTCCTGCTCCTGTACAAAAAGGCAAACCATATTTTAACGCTTTGACGAAGCCTTTGTCAATCGTATGATCAATCATTTTGTTTTGTTTTCGTTTCTTTGCTTCTAAAATAAACCTCTTTTGTTGCTCTTTATAATCATTTAATTCTGTACAAAAACCACCGACCTCAAGTCCGTTTATATAAAATTCACATCTTTGCGCTGTCAATCCATCATCATTTAATTTGGCTAAAGAGGCCATTTGTTTTGGAAGGTCGTAAAGTAAAGTAGGATAACCACTGACCCCTAATTTGGGCTCAACTTCTGCTGCTAACATTTGAGAAAACAAATCTTCATAACCTGTGTTGTCAATATTAAATCCTTTATTTTTAGCTTTTTTGATAAATAATTTTTCGTTAAATAATTCTTCTTTTTTTATTCCGGCAAACTTCTCAAAAGCTTCGGTTACTGAATATTTTTCCCATCTATCAAATTTTAATTTTTGCTTGCCCTCCGTAGCTTTAGCGAAGGAGGGATTTTTGACTTTATTACTGATTTCCTGAAGTAATTTCAATACTTCCTCCGCCATTTCCAAATAATTTATTCCCAACTTATAAAATTCCAACATCGTAAACTCAGAGCTATGCCAGTCAGAGTTTGGTTCACTATTTCTGTATGCCCGACCAAGATAATAACAGTTTCCAACTCCCGCGACTAATAGTCTTTTCAAAAAAATTTCCGGTGATGGTGTTAAATATAACTTCTCTTTCTTATCAAAATAATTAAATTCTGTCTCAAAAATCTCCAGATAAGATTCAGGAATTAAGGCAGGAGATAAAACCGGCAAATCAACTTTAAGATAATTATTCTTCTCCATAAACCCATGAACTGCCTTTTCAACTTGAAGATAGATTTTGTAGTTCTCTAAGTTTTTAATTTGAGTTACGATTTTCATTTTTATGTTAATTGTCATTCCCGCGAAGGCGGGAATCCAGTCTATTATAAAACATTGAATGGTTATTTTAGTCTGAATCCCCTCCTACGAGGGGATGACAAGACATCGATTAGACTGTTGATTTGGCAAAAATCGTTTGACCCCAGCACAACTCTTACTTCCTCCCGTGGTTTACATCCACGCGTCGGAGGAGCGAGTATGCGGGGTCTGCGGGGAGCGTTGTATCAGGCTCCCCTTGACAAGAAGAAGAAGAAGAAGTATAATTTTCGCAATTATGTCAATTCTCGAACAGACCAAACATACCAAGCATACTTTAGAACAAAAAAGCATGGCGGGATTGGTAGTAGAACTTATGCGACTAAACCTCTGGGTTAGAGGAATATATGGATTGCATTTAAAAGATGTAAATCTCCTTAGAAGAATTGCAAAAGGTAAGGGTGTTCATTCATCCCTAAAACCAAAAAGCTAATTTTTATAATCCTAGATTTCATTCTCCAATTCTTTAAGTAACTCTTTTGCTCTTCCAGACACACGTGCCGGTGTGTTGATTTTGTAGACGACGTACTGATCGCCTTTGCGGTTTGATTGCGGATAAGGAACTCCTTGATCATGAAGTTTGACGGTTGTCCCCGACTGCGTCCCCGATCTTATTTTTAACTTAATCGTCCCATTAACTGTTGGAACTTCGACCACTCCGCCAAGAACTGCTAAAGAATAAGAAATTTCTTTTTCAAAATATATATCCTGACCTTTTCTAGTAAAATATGGATGAGATTTTACTTTCACCTGCAAATCAAAATCAGAAAATCTAATCGTCATGTTATTATCAACTCCTGCCGGGATTTGAAAAGATTTTTCCTCACCTTTGACAATCATGGTTTTTTTTACCCCGTTAACCGCTTCCTCAAATGTCAAAGTTATTTCGTAAACATCCCGTTGTTGTTTTCTTCTTCCTCCACGGGAAAATGGCGATTGAAATCCAAAAAATTGCTCAAATATTTCAAAAGGGTCGGAGAATCCGCCAAAGTCAACCCCCTCAAATCCCTGAGTTGAAAATCCACCAAAATCTCCTCCGAATGGATTAGATTGATCGGAGTACTCAGCACCTTGATTGCCTGGTCCGCCTCGATTGAAAGCGCTTTCTCCATACTGGTCATACATTTCCCGCTTCTTTGGATCAGAAAGAACTTCGTAAGCTTTTGTAACATTCTTGAACTTACTATTTGCCTCAGTTGTTTTATTACGGTCAGGATGCCATTTAAGAGCCTGACGACGATAGGCCGTTTTTATTTCTTGTTCCGAAGCGCCCTTTGAAACACCGAGAGTTTCGTAATAATCCATATCAGTTCACCACTTCTCCTTCTTCAACCTTCTTCCCCTTTTCGTCTTTCTTTTCCTTGTCCGCCGTAGCTTCAGCGGAGGCGGATTCATCCGGCTTCGCCTCTTGTTTGGCGTATGCCGCTTGTCCAATTTTTGAAAGTTCGTCGGAAAGATCTTTTGTCTTTGATTCTATTTCATCGCGTGTTCCTTTTTCAATCTTTTCTTTCAGTTCTTTAATCTTTTTCTCAACATTTTCTTTGACGGTTTTATCAACTTTTTCTCCCGCATCCCTCAAAGATTTTTCTGAGACATAGATCATGTTATCTGCTTTATTTCTGACTTCAATCTTTTCCTTTTCCTCTTTATCTTTATCAGCATTTTTCTCCGCTTCTTCCCTCATTTTTTCTATTTCTTCTTTTGTCAAACCGGTTGACCCTGTAATTTTAATCGCCTGTGATTTTCCGGTCGCTTTATCCTTAGCGGTGACTGTTAAAATTCCATTAGCATCCAGTTCAAAAGTCACTTCAATCTGAGGAACTCCTCGTGGAGCTGGTGGAATTCCATCAAGAGTAAATCGGCCTAAGGACTTATTATCACGAGCTAATGGTCTCTCCCCTTGCAGAATATGAATCTCAACTTGAGTCTGATTATCTCCAGCCGTTGAAAATACTTCTGCTTTAGAATTTGGCACCGTTGTGTTCTTCTGAATTAACGGCGTCATTACTCCACCTAATGTCTCAAGACCCAAAGTTAAAGGAGTAACGTCGAGTAAGACGACGTCCTTTGTTTCTCCTGTCAAGACTCCTCCTTGAATGGCGGCACCAAGAGCGACCACTTCATCAGGATTAACGGAACGATTTGGTTCTTTGCCAAAAAATTCTTTTACTTTTTTGATAACTTTTGGCATCCGGGTCATCCCTCCAACCAGTACTATTTCATCAATTTTAGAAACCTCTATTTTAGCGTCTTTCAAACAGGCTTTGACCGGTCCAAATGTTTTTTCAATCAGGTCACCGATCAATGATTCAAGTTTGTCCCTTCCTATCTTCATCACCAGATGAGATGGCTGGCCATCTTTTACGGTGACAAACGGCAAGTTGACTTCAGCTTCTTTAGAGGTTGAAAGTTCAATTTTGGCTTTTTCTGCTGCGTCTCTCAAACGCTGAAGGGCTTGCGGATCCTTACGCAGATCTACGCCGTTGTCTTTTTTAAATTCGTCGGCAATATAATCTAAAATTACTTTATCAAAGTCATCGCCTCCTAAATGAGTATCACCGTTGGTTGCTTTGACATGAAAAACGCCTTCGCCCAATTCAAGGACGGTGATATCAAATGTTCCTCCACCCAAATCATAAACTGCAATCGTATGACTGTGTTTTTTATCCAAACCATAAGCCAAGGCAGCTGCCGTCGGTTCGTTAATAATTCTAACCACTTCAAGTCCGGCAATTTCTCCGGCTTGTTTAGTCGCCTGACGTTGAGCATCATCAAAATATGCAGGAACAGTGATAACGGCTTTATCAACTTTTTCACCTAAATGAGCTTCTGCATCCGTTTTAATTTTTTGTAAAATCATTGCAGAAATTTCTTGTGGTGTGTATGTTTTGCCTTCAACTTCAACATCGGCCATTTCGTCGCGTCCTTGAACAATTTTATAAGGTAACCATTTAGCATCAATTTTGACTGACTCGTCACTAAATCTTCTACCCATTAATCTTTTTATCGAAAAAATGGTGTTTTTTGGATTCACAACCATCTGTCTTTTGGCAACATCGCCAACAATTCTTTTAACCGGATCAACGACCGATGGAATTGTGTTTCTTCCTTCCTGAGAAAAGATAACTTTTGGTTTCCCCCCCTCCATCACTGCGACGCATGAATTTGTTGTACCAAGATCAATCCCTATTATTTTAGCCATAATATTTTAAAATAAATTTATAATTTTTTACTCACTTTAACTTGTGCTACTCTAATTATTTTATCTTCAAATTTATATCCTTTTCTGATAACTTCAACAACTTTGTTGTCTTCTTTTCCGGAAACAATATCAACTGCTTCAGCAAAATTAGGATCAAAATCTTTATTCAATAAATCCATCTCTTCCAATCCCGCCTCTTTTAATATTTGGAAAAAATGATCTTTTGAAATTTTCAATCCCGGGTCCTTGACAAATACTTCTGCTTTTTCTAGATTGTCTAAAAACGGCAGTATCTTAACCAATAAATTCTTATTGGACATCTTCATTAATTCAAATCTTTCCTCTCCAACTCTTTTTTCTAAATTCTGGTAATCAGCCAAAGCCCGTAAATATTTATTATTAGCTTCTTCCAATTTTTTTTTCAGTTCACCGATTTCCTGTTTTAATCTCTCAGTTTCCAATTTCCTAATTTCTTCTTCTGAATTTAACTTGATTGATTTCTTAGTTTTATTTTGGTCCATAATGTTTAATTATAATGTTTGTTCTTTCACAATTTCGCTCAACAAGCCTGAAAAATATCTTACTTGAGGAATAACAGCCTCATAAGACATTCTTTTTGGACCAATTACACCTATGATTCCTTTAATTTTTGTCCCTTCAAATTCACCAAAGACACTGGCGCAACAATCAAAGGCTGGATCGTGGAAATCTTCTTCGCCTAACATATAGTATATTTCGTCTTCCAGTGAAAACATATCGTTTAATATCTTTTCCCAAAAAGCTACTTCGTCTAATCTTCCAAACAAAGAGCGGGACAAATTAATATCCAAAAATTCCGGCTCGTTTAACAGATTAGCCATTCCGGAATAGTAAACATCGCCTAAATTGGTCGTTACTAAAGATAACAAACCTGTTTTTTGTGATAACACTTTGGTTGCTTGGGATAGCAATCGATGGGCTTCTTTTCTCTCGTCCCAAACACTGTTTTTATAGGAAACCTCATCAACAGTTGACATTTCTTTTTGCTTCATCAGATGCTTAATATAAAATCTGAAACCCTTGGCTGATGGAACTCGGCCTGAGGAAAAATGGTTCTTTTTCAAATAACCTTTTTTGGCCAATTCAACCATTTCGTTCCTAATCGTGGCTGGTGAAACTCCCAGCTTATATTTTTTTTCCAAAATCTCACTTCCAACGGCCGCACCCGTCTCGGTATACTCATGAATAATTACCTTCAAAATATCAATCTGTCTCTGTGTCAAATCTTCCATTTAGCAAATATACATAACGTCTGCTAAAATGTCAAGAGGGAAATTTTATGTTGAAGAAATAAAGAATCAGGTCTTAACTTTTCGACCCAAATGCCTTACTGCAAGTAAAAAAATATTAAATTCTGTAAACGGTTTAATGAAGCCTAATTCAGCAAATCCTAAAATGAGGTTACCTAATTTTCTATAAGACATTGCATCTTTTGGAAGATTTTCGGCTGTCGTTTTTATGTTAGAGAGCGCTAAACGCTCATCGTGAATTGGTCCTTGTGATACTGATGATGGCATAAGGTGGATTTTACTTCTTCTTCTTCTTCTTTGCAATAGGATATTGTCATTTCAACAGGCTGAACTATTATTGTGTCATCCCCTTGAAGAAGGGGATCCAGACTATAATTACATTTTTAAAAGGAATATTTAGCTTGGATTCCCGCCTCCGCGGGAATGACATTTTATTTGCTATAATTTCTTCATGGTTAAAAAAGTTTCAATCCCCTTTCAGTCAAATTTAAAAATCGATGGTAATTTACATATAAATAAAAAGTCAACTACTTTAATAATTATTTGTCATGGATATCAAGATTCTAAAGACGAACCTGTGATCAAAAGGATTGCTAATTTATTAGACAATAACTTTAATGTTTTTAGATTCACTTTTACTGATAGATTAAAGCCTTTCTTGCCTGAAGAAAAACAAAATATTTCCGTAATTGTTAATTATTTTTCTACTTCTTACAAAGAAATTGTTTTACTCGGGGCCAGTTTAGGAGGACTTTCTGTTTTGTTAAGTATAAATAATAATTTACAAATCAATAAATTAATACTTATAAATCCTTTCGTTTACTTTTTTAAAAAAGTTGCTTGGCGTTTTAGAAAAATGTTAATAACAATGTTATTTTTATATCCTTTTGCAAAAAATGTTAGAGATAACATAAATTTCTATTTTAATAATATCGATCCGAAACTTATTGTGGTTCCAACATTACTGATCGTTGCAGAAAAAGATGAAAAAGTTAGTTCAATACATGGTGAAACTCTCTATAAACAGCTTGGTTCAAAACAAAAAAAAATGATCTTAGATGAAAATATCGATCATGGTCTTAACAAAGAAATTTACATAAAACAAGTGGTTAATTATATTATTGATTGGTTAAAATAATATGAAACTCGGAGCGCATCAATCAATCTCCGGCGGATACGCAGAAGCTTTAAAACGAATAGTTAATATTGGCGGAAATTGCTTACAAATTTTTTCCTCCTCTCCCCGTGGCTGGAACTTCGCTAAACCAAGTGACGATGAAATTTCCCAATTTCTTAATCTCAAATCTCAATTAAATATTGATCCCATTTATTTTCACGCTACTTATCTAATTAATCTTGCTGACGATAGCCGTATCGGTCATATGTCAAAATTATCTTTAATTGCTGAATTAAATTTGGCACCAAAACTTGGAATTAAAGGTTCAATTATTCACTTAGGTTCTTATAAGTTACCACTCTTGGACGGCCGCATCGAAGTTGTACCTATCCAGCCTAAATATCAGATTTTAATTAATAATATAAAAGAAGTTCTTGAAAAAACGCCTAAAGAATCATTATTTATTATTGAGAATGCTGGAAACAGAAAGATCGGACAGACACTCGAAGAAATTTCTCAGATCGTTAAAGACGTCAACAATTCCAGAGTTCGAATTTGTTTTGATACCTGTCACTTATTTTCCAATGGATATAAATTTAACGCAACAAAGGAATTAGATAATTTTCTTGATAAACTTGATGAACTTGACCTACTTGATAAACTCGAGCTCTGGCATGTTAATGACAGCCGAGATGAATTTAATTCCGGCCACGACCGTCATGGAAATATCAGCCAAGGAATGATTGGGCTTGACGAATTTAAAACCCTTCTTAATCATCCAAAAACAAAAGACTACCCTTTCATCATCGAAACACCGGGGTTTGACGGCAACGGTCCTGATAAAAAAAATCTCGATATTTTAAAATCTTTAGTTGGTATATAATTTCTACATGATAAAACTGCCAAAAGAAGTAATTCTGTTACTTAAAAAATTTCAGGAAAATAAATATCAAATTTATGTGGTTGGAGGCGCCGTACGTGATGCGCTTTTAGGCAAACAAGTTGACAATTGGGACTTTACTACAAATGCTACGCCCGAACAGATTCAAAAATTATTTCCTGACGCTTTTTACAATAATGTTTATGGAACGGTTTCGGTTCCAAATGTTCGGGCGAGTCACGACTCGCCCCTACAAAAATCAATCGTTTTTGAAATCACTCCTTTCCGCACCGAATCCAATTATTCAGATTCTCGTCATCCAGAGAAAATCGAATGGGCCAAAACAATTGAAGAAGATCTGTCTCGACGAGATTTTACGATGAACGCTATGGCTTATGATGGATCAATAATTATTGATCCCTACAATGGTCAAAATGATTTAAAAAACAAATTGATAAAAGCTGTTGGCGAACCGGATAAACGTTTTAATGAAGACGCCCTACGCTTACTTCGAGCTATTCGTTTTACCTCTCAACTTGGTTTTCTTATTGAAGATAAAACAAGAGAATCAATTCAAAAAAACGCTTTATTAATCGCTAAAATTTCTTGGGAAAGAATTAGAGATGAATTTTTTAAAATTTTAGGCGAAGATCATCCAGCCGAAGGAATTCTCTTTTTAAAGAGTACTGGGCTACTTTCATATATTTTACCTGAGGTTGATGTTTGTTTTACCATCCCCCAAAAAAGCCCTAAGCGTCATCATATTTATGATGTTGGTACTCATTTGGTTATGGCGTTAAAAAATTGTCCATCCAAAGATCCAATCACCCGATTTGCAACTTTAATTCACGATATTGGCAAAGCAAAAACTTTCCATAAGGATGAAAAAACTGATTTGATCACTTTTTACAATCATGAAGTTGTTGGCAAAAGACAGGCAGAAATTATTGCGAATCGGTTTAAACTATCCAACAAACAAAAAGACAAACTAGTAACTCTCGTGGCTGAACATCAGTTTACAGTTTCGGAAACTCAAACAGACAAAGCTATTAGGAGATTTATTCGTAGTGTAACGAAGGAATATCTTCAAGATATGTTGGATTTGAGAACAGGAGATAGGATCGGTTCCGGAGCTAAACCAACTTCCTGGAGAAATGAACTATTTAAGAAAAGAGTCGAAGAAGTCCAAAAACAACCTTTTCAAATCAAAGACTTAAAAATCAACGGGAATGATGTTATGAAAATTTTAAAAATAAAACCTGGCCCTAAAATAGGCGAAGTATTAAAAAATCTTTTTGATCAAGTCGTTGAAGGAAAAATAAAAAATGAAAAACAAGCTCTTAGCGATTATATTTCATCTTCCAAAATCGTATCTTCTCCGTGACCAGGATAGATAATTGTTTCTTCTGGAAGATTAAATATTTTTTTTAGTGATTTATTTAGATCTTCCTTACTACTGTATGAAAGATCAGTTCGACCAATCCCCTTTTTAAACAAAGTGTCACCGGTAAAAAGGGCATTTTCTTCCTTAATGTAAAAACAGCAACTTCCCGGCGTATGACCTGGCGTATGAATAATTTTCAATTTCCAATTTTCAATTTTCAATAAATTTTCAATGTTTAAATTTTCAATTTTTTTAATTGGTAAAATTATTGGTTTATAGCCTAAAAAATGTTTTGCAGTTTGCTCTAGTTTGTCAATTAAAAACTTATCGTCTTGGTGAATATGTAATGGTAAATTCATAGATTGTTGGATCTCTCCAACAGCCATCACATGATCAAAGTGGCCGTGAGTTGCCAGCATTCCAACTAAATTTAATTGCCGCCTTTGTAATTCCTCAAGAATAAATGAAGCATCATCAGCCGGATCTATAACAAGACAGTTTCCATCTTCAATTAAGAAATAACAATTTGCCTGCAACTGTCCAAGAGAATATTTTACGATTCTCATTTTTATGATTTCATCCACTCAACATAGTCGCATCCGCCTGGCGTCTTTGTGGCTGGATCCCAGGTCGCCGTTGAACATTTTTTTAGTTTTTTTCCACTAGCCGTTGTAAAAAGAACTAATTTTGCCTGGCATTTTGGACAATCTTCATCTAGTTGTTCAGTGGTTCCTTTTATCCACTCAATATAGTCGCATCCCCCAGCTGTTTTTGTAGTTACATCCCAGGTCGCCGTTGAACACTTCTTCATTTTTTTACCCATTCGAGTAACTGCAGAAACCAGGGGGGCACCACATTTTGGACATTTTTCATCTAAGGTGACAGGTTCAACTTCTAACCACTTTACATAGACGCATCCATCGATTGTGTGAGTCTCTGGGTTCCAACTTCCCTTTGAGCAACGTTGTAATTTCTTACCCGACTTTGTTTCAAAAACTTCGCCTAATGGCGAACCACACTTTGGACAGATTTCTGAACCTTTCTCCGAAGTCTTAGTATTCATATAAGATTTATAAAAAATTATAATATTTATAACGATTATTTTTGCTTTTTGATTTTCTCTAACCAAACAAGAATTGGGGTCGCCACAAATGGCGAAGAATAGGTACCTGTAATTGTTCCAATTAACAATGTTATTATAAAAAATCTAATCGTTGATCCGCCCATAGTAGTCAACGCTAACAACATGAAAACAATTGTCATCGAATTATTAAGAGAACGAATCATTGTCTCTGTCAGCGCCTGATTGGAAGCCGACTCAATTTCTAAAGTTTCTTGCTCGTCACGATACTCTCGAATTTTATCAAAAATTACAATCGTATCATGAACTGAAAAAGACATCGTCGTTAGAACGGCTGTCACAAACATTGTGTCAACTTCTGCGCCAAAAAAATGGCCTAATAATGAGTAAGTGCCAACGACGATTAATAGATCGTGAAACATCGCTAAAACTGCCGAAAAAGCAAAGTTAAAACTTTTGAAAGCAAAACTCATATAAATTAAAATACCAATAACTGCTAAAACGGAAGCTACTAAAGTCTTATTAATTGCTTCCCGCCCTAAAATTGGCCCAACTGTTTCTGAGCGCAAAACAGTAATTTTAACTTTTAATTTTGCTTCTAAATCTTTTTTTAATGATGCTTCTTTATTCTGATCTAATACTTTAGTTCGAAGTATCATGTTTTTGTCTTGCAGTTTTAGGCTGACCACTGATATTTTATTTAAATCTAATACCTTTTGTATCTTACTTTTTTCAACTACTTTATTCATTTGAAATTCAAAATTACTTCCACCAGTAAAATCAATTGAATATCTAAAACCCCATTTAGCAATAGAAAACAAGCCTATACCAATAACGACGAAAGAGATTAATAAATATAGCCAGCGGTATTTTAAAAAATTTATCATAGTTATTTAACTTTATAGAACATGTTAATCAACCTTTTCGTTATCACTACTCCCGTAAACAAGCTTGTCCCCACTCCAATAGCTAATGTTAATGCAAATCCCCTTACCATCCCAAACTGAGGCAAAAACTCCCAGTTTAATGGATTAAAAAGAATAAATGCCACGATCAAAGTCGTAATATTAGCATCTTTTATTGCATCAATCGCATGGCCAAAACCTAATCTAACCGCGATATCAAAACCTCTTCCTTTTCTTTGTTCTTCTTTAATTCTTTCAAAAATTAAAATGTTTGAATCGACTGCCATTCCTATTGATAAAATAAATCCGGCTACTCCAGGTAAAGTCAAAACTAATGGAATGGCTTTAAAAATAAACAAAGAAATTAATCCATAGATTATTAAAGCCAGCGACGCAATAAAACCTAATCGGCCATAATAAATAATCATAAAAAGTAAAACCATGATCAAACCGATTGTTCCCGCATAAATACTTTTTTTTACCTCAACTTCTCCGAGTGTCGCGCCAATATTTTTTTGCTCAACCAACTTTATTGGCAGTGGTAGTGCACCAGAATTTATGGCAATTGTTAATTTTTTTACTTCATCCGACGTAAAGTTTCCAGTAATCACAGCACTACCATCTAAAATTTCATTCGATACTGTTGGTGTCGTCAATGGCATATTATCAAGAAATATACCGACTGGTTTTCCGATATTTCTTTTTGTAATTGCCGCAAACAAATCAGCCCCTTTTTTATTAAATTTTAATCCCACCTCTGGTTTCCCATCTTGACTATTAAACTCAACCGTAGATTTAAGAATATGAATTCCTGATAACCCAGTATCTTTGGTTAATTGTACAAAAATAGGAGTCATTGTAGCGATTTTTCCATCAGGCAGTTCTCTAAACGTCAGCTGAGCTGTCTGACCAATTAGTTTTATTGCTTCTTCATAGTTATTAATTCCCGGCAAGTCAACGCTTAATCGATATTTATCTCCTGTTTTAATCGTTTGTATTTGAGGTTCTGTCACTCCAAAAAAATTAATTCTTCTTTCAATCACATCACGGGCTGAATTTAGAGAATCGTTTAAATCTTCTTTTTTAACCTTTGCGGTATTTGCTTCAAAAATCAAACTGCTACCGCCTTTTAAATCTAATCCTAATTTTGTCGTAAAATCTTTTTTAACATTTAATCCATAAAAATTGAAATTAATCTGACTCGGTATTTTATATTTAGTTTTGACACTTTCAGGAAGATCAACCCAAATTAATCCCAAAAAAACAAGGGTAATAATAATTGATTTGAATATTTTCATTTTAATAGCTCTTCTTCTACTCCAACCAGCATAATTTTAGGTTGTTTTAAAAATCTCCAAATAAAGGGATCGTTATTTTTTTTCCTAAAAATAAATTCACTTTCAGTCATGGTTGAGTAATTAATAGGACGTCCAAATTCTTTTTCTACTTCCTTAATTATTGATTCGATTTCAACTACAACGATTATTCCCACTAAAAGTAAATAAATTTCATCATCCTTTATAACTAAGTTTTTTGGAAATTTTGTCGAAACTGCAATAAATTTTATTTTTCCAATTTTTGATAAATTACTATGAATTGATGCTGCTAATTTGCTCGTTTTAGAAAAAATTCTCAAAAATTCATCATATAATTGATAGTTCTTGTTTAAAGAAAAATAAACTTTATTGAGTCGGCGCTCACGTAGTAATAATTTTTCTTCGGTCAAAATATCAAGTTCTCGCTTAACAGCATTAACCTCCTCATCAATCTCGCGGACAACCCGACGCAGATAAAAATTTTCGCTCGGACGATGAAAAAACAACTCAAGCACTTTCCGTCGAGCTTTCGAAGGTATGATATGTTGCAACATAAAGTTTGATTTAAAAAGCGAAGATATCGAATTTTTTTCGGTTTGCTGTTTTCCGATAAAAAATTTCGGTATCAAGCTTTTTGTAATTTATTTTTAATAATTAACTTTATTTCCAATAGGTAACATCTCTATAAACACCTGTCCTCTGACTATAGATATTTCTTTATCATTACTGTCAAAAAATTTAATATTATCTTCCCCAGTTTCTTTGCTCCAAGTTCCTTTAATCACTTGCCCGTTCTTGAAAAATAGCATTTCCCCACTACCAACATTTTTATAAAGTAAATGTCCACCTTCATAACCGTCATTAGCCGGTGATTCTTTAGCAAACATTACCACAATATTTTTTGCCTCTAATATTTTTCCCGTATTTTTATCAAGATGAGGAGCTCCTCCATTAGTTCTTTTATAACTATTTGTATTGCTGTCATAACTCCAGACAACACCGAAATCGCTGGCTAAATTATCCCAAAAACCAAAATCAATTTTTACTACTTTACCCCTGTCAGATGCTTTTGCATCATCTTCAAATTTCCAAGGCGAAAAACCTTTATCCCATCTTACCCCTTGGTCATCGACATTTGTTAAACCTCTTTTATCTTTTGCATACTGCCAAAGTTTTTTTGTCGAAGTATAGACCGTGTGTTCAGTGGCTACATTTTTTAATCTTTCGTAATCACGCCAAAAATATGGAAATGGAACCGAAAATTGATTTAGATCATTATACGATGACCAGCCTAATTCACTAATATAACCTAAAGCATCCGCCGGTCCATCGGTATTAGCTCCACCAACGTGAGCATAAAGAGGATTTTGACCATACCCTTCAAGAAATCTTAGAAAATATATTCGGGCTGAACGAACAGGACCTACGTATGAAGCATTTTGACAATAAAATATTGCTAAAAATCTCGTGATTCCCCCTTCGGCGACGACTTCATAGACGATATCTGCCGATGACAGTCCTGATTGCGGTCGGGCAGCTTTATGATTCTCAATCATTATTCCCAATGGCCGTTGCCCTTCCCAAATATTTTTTTCAGTCTTTGATAACAATTGACCGTTTATAGGACATTCTTCTGTTTTTGGTTCTGTATTGATAGCTGCTTCAGCAGAGCCGTTTTCCGGTGTAGGAGCTTTATAAGCAATCGGTGACAAAAATGATAGACTTTTTTCAGCTGAAAAAAAAGAAAAGGTCGTAACTCCCGAAAGCATAAAGACAACAAATGCCACCACAAACGCGATTTTTTTGTTAATCATAATTAGGATGAAATAATAATTGCCTTCTTTTCTTCCTCAGATAATTCAAATTCTTCACTTTTACCGTTTTTAACTTTTTTACTATAAACCCTCAAGCCATCACGAGTATGTATAAAATTAATAACTATACCACTATTTTCATAATTTAGAAAAGTAATAACAAAACTTTTTTCTCCGCCTGTTTTTTCAAAAGGGCTAAACCTAACCAAACCTACCTTCTGTATATGGAGAATTGATTTTTTTATTTCTTCGTGCAATTCCTTTTTGACTACTTCAAGTTCTTCTTTGGTTTTCTTATCAATCATCAACAACTCATCCAAAATTTCATCTATCTTATGTTTTCTGGTATTTGAGATTAAACTGTTGTAATGGGCTTTTGTTTTTAAAACCATCCCGGTTAAAACAACTAACCAAATAATAACGATAGATATAACCACATAAATAATCATCAAATACATTCTATAGTTTTGTATAAAAACTGTCAACAATAATTTTCCTAAGTTACGAATAGATTGACAATTGAGATTTCACTCTATATATTATTACCGTATGCCTAAGAAGACAAAGAAAGAAAAGATATTAGCCATGTATCATAAAAAACTTCGTTTACTGGAAAATCAGCAAGTAATCAGTCATCCAGAAATACTATCTTCACCCGTTGAAATCAAAATTAAAACTCCGATTAATAGACCCCTTACTCAAAAATTAATCAATACAAATCAATATTTTTTTTCCGATCTAAAGAAAAGTTTGTTATTAATAGTTCTAATTATTGGGGTTGAAGTTGGTTTGTACGCAGCTAAGCTGGTTAAATAAAATCTTAAGTAATAAATTACAAATTACAAATAAATTATAAATTTCAAATATTAAAAAATAAATGTCATTCCCGCGTAGGCGGGAATCCAGAACATTTGGAGCTTGAGATTTATAATTTAGAATTTTTTTACGAGGGGGTGATTTAATATATGACAAGTATGTACTGTGTAAAATGTAGGGCTAAAAAGGAAGTTGCTAATCCGGAAAAAGTTACAATGAAAAATGGTAAACCAGCAATGAAAGGAAAATGCCCAGATTGCGGAACCGGAATGTACCGAATTGGCACGGCTGCATAATATTTTATTTAAATAGGATATGTATAAACCCCGCTCTGTGTGGCGGGGTTTTCTCTATTTAAAGCAGTTTGAAAACCCTAATTCTTTTCTCTCCTTCAAACAAACTCAATTTATTTACTTTAAAAGAAATATCTATTTCTAGGTTTGATAATCGTTTTTTGATAACAAAGTATTGTTGTTTGGAAGGGATCTTGTATTTTGCCAGAAGTAATCGGGGAACATATTTTTCAGAACTTTCCATCCTCGAAGTAAGTCCTTTAATACTTTGACTTATCCTTTCTATTTCCTTTTCTCTATTGAAATCAAGATATAAAATAATATTATTTCCAATTGTTAAGGCAACTTCAAATGCATATAAATAAAAAATATTCTTGTCAAACAATGCAGTCTCTAATTTGGCTACAGTCAACTTTCTATCAAAAAACTCCCCAAATGAATGAACTAAAATATTGTAGTTTTTTGTTCTTTCCCACTGAAACTGGGGGTACAGCTTCTTAAAATCTGTTAATTGTTCAGTAATTAGATTTTTGGTTTCGTCAGATAATTCTATTTTTAACATCATATTCATATTTTTTATTTTGAATTTTTCATTTATCATTGATTTTTCATTGGTTCATTTATCATTTATTAAATAAAAAATGTAAATTGATTGAAAAATGAAAACTGAAAATTGAAAATTACAAATCAAACACCTTGGCAATATTTCGGGTTGAGAAATTATCTAAATTAGAAACGACTACTTTTACCTCTGCCCCGATTAATTTTGCCTGCTTCTTTTTATTTTCTAACTGCTTATCCCCTTTTGTGACTGCGATTATACTTGGTGAAATTTTTTTTACCAATTCAAAGTAATCATTGTTCGTCTTTAAAAAAGGAAGAAGGACAATCAAGTCAATCATATTTAAATTAGATAATATTTCTGCCCTTTCCGATTGCTGATGAATAGGAAGTTTTTTTTTATTTTTTTTTATAAATTCATCCGACTCTAGTGCAACTATCAAATAATCACCCTGTTCTTTAGCTGCTTCTAAAAACTTCAAATGGCCAAAATGAATTAAATCAAAACACCCTCCAACTAAAATAGTTTTTTTGTTTTTAAAAACTGAAGTATGTTTCTCGATATCTGAATATGGAATAATTAATGCCTTGTTTTTCATTCTTATATTATATCTTATGATTGACGTCATTCCCGCGAAGGCGGGAATCCAGGCTAAATATACCTTTTTAAAATGTGATTATAGTCTGGATCCCCTTCTTCAAGGGGATGACAAACGGTGTAACAATTTTATACAATTAACATATGGAACTGAAAACCGAGATTGTTGAGGAAAAACAAAATGCCCTGATTGTATCTAAAAAAGAATACCCTTTTATTTCCCTTTTGAAAAACGAATTAAAAAGAGTCTCCATTAATCCTTTTAGTTCTCCTTTTATTCCAAAAAGTGTCAAAATGTTTCAATATATTTTTATTATTAATGAAGCTGTAACAGTAGAGAAAGTCAATAATAATAAAAATAGTATTTTTATTTATATTTTTTTCGAGAAAAAAAACCATTCAAGTAATTCAAAAAATTATCCGAAAAATATAAAGATTATTACTATTAACGGCTCTCATCTTGAAAAAAATGAAATTGATCAAATACTTTGGTTTGCTATTTCTAAAAGCGACGAAACAACTCTAAGTTTAAATTTGTCTCAATTAGTAAAAAATAAAATAAATTTGATACCCGATATAAATTTAAACTACAAAAAATTTATTACTAAAAAAAATTTAATTTTTTTCGCAATTTTTTCCGTTCTTGTAATTCATATTGCTTTTATTCCTTTCATTTTTCTATCACTTTTTTTTAATTACCAAAATTACTTGGCTCTTAAAAAAAACTCTCTAAAAAATACTAATAATTCATCTATAATAAATAAAGTTTCAAAAAAATTATATTCAATCGTTCGACCAACTTATTTATTATTTGGAATCGCGATTTTGCCAGATAACCTAATAGACATTAACGAAAAAAGTCTTTCAATTATCAAACAAGCTCAAGTTCTGTTGGATAACTTTAAAGGTTTAGAAGAGATTTTTTTTCAACAGCAAAAATCAGTTGAACAAAAAAATATTTTGACTCTGCGAATTGAAAAAATAAAAATTAATCTGAGCAATATTCAGGAGGAACTTAATATTATTGCTCAAAAAATACCAATAAAAAATACCTTTTTTGATCAAATAAAAAAACAATTAATTGAGCAAGCTGATAATATTCAGAAAACCCAAAAAATAATTAATTATTTTCAAAAAACTATTTCGCAGGAAAAAATAAATAAATATGTGATTTTTTTTGCCAATAATATGGAGCTTCGACCCGGGGGTGGATTCTTGGGGTCATTCGGAATTATTGAAGTCGGTAATTACAGTATTGGAGATATAAAAATTTATGATATCTATGACGCTGATGGTCAATTGATGGTTCATCTTGATCCGCCAAAACCAATCGCTCAATATCTAAATGTGCCTCATTGGTTTTTTAGAGATTCAAATTTTTCTCCTGATTTTTTTACCAACTATCAAAAAGCCCTGTTTTTTCTAGAAAAAGAAATGAAAATGACTGATTTTGCCGGTGGAATTTTACTAACAACTACGGCTGTTGAGAATATTTTATATGCTTTTAATGATTTGTATTTGCCCGACTTCAATGAATATATCAATGCGAAAAATTTTTATTTAAAAACCCAGCTTTATGTCGAAAAGAAATTTTTCCCAGGATCAATTCAAAAAAAGACGTTTTTATCTTCCATCGTTAGACAGATAAAAAATAATTTTAATAGTGTTGATCCAAAAAATCTGTTTTTTCAAATAAAAAAGTCTCTTGATGAAAAACAAATTGTAGTTTTTTTTGAGGATCAAAATTTTCAATCCCTTTTTGACTCTAACTTCTGGTCAGGACGCGTAATTGATCCCAAATGCACGTTGTCAGCCGATTGTATAACTGATTACATTTTTCCATATGACGCCAATCTCGGAGCTAATAAGGCTAACTTTTTTATTAACCGCTTCGTTAATCTAAAAATTAAGATTGATGCTCAGGGACAAATCACCCATCTTCTATCCCTCCAGTATAAAAATGACTCGCCGGCGGAAATCTTTCCTACCGGCTACTATCGTAATTATTTTCAGATTCTACTGCCTAAAAATTCTACTTTGAATCAGGTTACAAAAGACGGCGTCCAAGTCGAAAATATTGATCAAATTGACGATGCTCAATATAAATTAATCGGATTTCTCTTTGAATTGGCTCCGGGAAAAATAGTTGACATTAAAATCAGCTATCAATTGAATGAGTCATTAAAAAAAGGAGGAAATATATATCAATTAGTTGTCCAAAAACAAACCGGGGCAAAGAATTCAGATTTGATATTGGAATTTGAATTAAATAAAAGCATTTCTATCCTTAATCAAAATTTTTCTCCTATTGTTAAAGATAATCAAATCGTCTATAATACGAGCTTATCAACTGACAAAATATTTTTTATTGAGTTAACAAAGAATTAGTGTTTTGTTTGGTTGTTTTTATTAACAAATTTACTTAAATATATGAAAAAATCGCTAAGTTCAACTGATAAGATTTCTTTGAAGGCCGAATTACGAACCGTTTTTGGTAAAAAGTTAAATAAAGTCAGAAAACAAGGATTGATCCCGGGTAATATTTACGGCCCGGATTTTAAGTCAAAGTCTATATCCGTTGTTTATAAGGATCTTGTTAAAACCTACAAATTAGTCGGTGAAACAGGCGTTGTTTATTTAAATTTGGACAAAGAAAACATTCCAGTTTTGATAAAAAGCATACAGAAACATCCATTATCAAGCTCCCTACTTCATATTGATTTTAGAAAGATTGATCTTACAAAAAAAATTGAAACTAATGTTCCGGTTAAAACTACCGGTGTTTCTGAGGCTGTCTCTCAAAAAGGCGGAGTTCTTCTTGTTCAATCCGATACTATTCTGGTTGAAGCTTTGCCGGAAGATATTCCTTCTCACATTGAAGTTGATGTTACTATTATAAAAGAAATTGGCCAAGAAATTAAAGTTGCTGATCTTAAAAAATCAGATAAGTATGAGATAAAAACTCCGGCTGAAAAAGTCGTTGTTTCCGTCGTTGCTCATAAAGAAGAAAGCATCGTCCCAGAAACAGCCGTCGCTGCTCCTGAGATAATCACTGAAGCAGTCAAAGAAGGAGAAGAAGCACCTGTTGAAGACGGTGAAAAGGGTGAAAAGAAAGAAAAAACCGATAAAGCTGAAAGTGGAGCTTCAGTCAAAAAAGAAGCTGTTGCTGCTCCTAAAAAATAAAGTTTGTTTTAAAATTATATGACAATAATCAAAAGTGAATTTTCATTAGCATTAAATCAGGTGGCGACTGAAAGAGGTATTTCTGCTGATGATGTTATTTCTTCAATTGAACAAGCTATAATTGCCGCTTATAAAAAAGAATATTCCAAAGAAGTAGAAGAAGAAATTAAAGTTATAGTCAATAAAGATACAGGGGAAGCAAAGATATTCAAGGATGATAAAGATATCACTCCTCCGGGGTTTGGAAGAATTGCAGCTCAAACCGCCAAACAAGTTATTTTACAAAAAATTAGAGAGGCAGAGAAAAAAACCGTCGCCTCTCACTATTTGTCTCAAGTAGGAACGCTCGTCAAAGGTCGTATTATTCGATACGATGGCTATAGTGCATCGATAGACATAGGTAAAGCTGAAGCCATCCTTCCTAAAGAAGAACAGGTGAGCAATTATAAATACCAAGTCAATGATAATTTGATTGTTTACCTTAAAGAAATATCGAATGATAAATTTGATAATCCAAGAATAATCGTTTCTCACTCCCATCCAAAATTAATTGAAGAATTATTTAAACGGGAGGTTCCGGAAATAACTAGTGGTGCAATTGAAATCAAAAAAATCGTTCGAGAACCGGGTGAACGGGCTAAAATAGCGGTTACTTCTACTCAATCGGGCGTTGATCCAGTCGGGGCTTGTGTCGGTCAAAAGGGTGTCCGAGTTCAAACAGTGATTGATGAACTGGGTGGAATGGAAAAAATTGATATTATCCAGTGGAACAAAGATGAAAAATTATTTTTAATTGCAGCTCTTTCACCGGCTAAAATTACCTCAGTTGAGATTGATAAAACCGGAAAAAGAGCCAAAGTAACCGTTGATGAAAAAGAAGCTCCACTGGCCATTGGAAGAGGTGGAATAAATGTTAATTTAGCATCCCGATTGACTGAATTTGAGATTGATATCGTCCAAACAAAGTCAGAAGAACCTGAAACGAAAGCTGAAGTAACCAGTGCTACGCCTATTGCTCCTGAAACTACTCCGGAAAAGAAAGTTGAAAAAGAAAAGCCAAAGGCATAATTCTATGAAAACTCGTCCCCCAATCGTTGTCATCCTCGGTCATGTTGATCACGGAAAAACTACCCTATTGGATTTTATTAGAAAAAGCAATATCACCGATCGCGAGTATGGTGGTATAACTCAAAAAATTGGAGCCTATGAAATTACAACCGAATTTAAGGATTACAAAACCAACAAAATAACTTTTATTGATACTCCGGGACACGAAGCTTTTACCAAACTTCGAGCCAGAGGGGCGAATGTTGCCGATATTGCTTTGCTTTTAATCGATGGAAAAGACTCGGTCATGCCGCAAACTGAGGAATCAATTTCTCACATCAAAGCAGCCGATATTCCCTACATTGTTGTCATTAACAAAATTGATCTCCCTGAAACAAATCCTGATAAAGTTAAAAATGATCTATTAAAATATGAAGTGTTAACTGAAGGCAAGGGTGGAGACGTCCCAGTCGCCTTAGTTTCCGCTAAGACAGGAGCCGGAGTCAATGAACTGTTAGAAACAATTCTTTTTATCGCTTCTGATTTAAAGCTTACATATGATGAAAAAAGCCCGGTTCAAGCTTATATCATCGAAACAAAAAAGGACCGCCGGGGAATTGTTGCTAGCGCAATAATTAAAGAAGGAACTATAAAAATTGCTGATACCGTCTATGCTAATGACCAAAAAATAAAAGTTAAGTCGCTAATAAATGATCTGGGTAAAAACGTAACCCAGGTCGTCCCTTCCAACCCATTTGAAATAACCGGCTTCAACGAAATGCCTGAAGTTGGCACAATGATTAAGCAAACACAAACTGTTTCCTCTCCTGTCCCTAACAGTCTAATCCCTAATCCCTCTTCGAGCTTAACTCTTGAGGATGTTTTGAAAATTCCAGTTATTGAAAAAAAACTTCCGGCCATAATAAAAGCTGACTCTCAAGGTAGTGTCGAGGCCATTAAAAATTCTTTAAAAGATAATATCAACTTAAATATTGTTCTTTTATCGATCGGGGAAATCAATAAATCGGATATATTTTTAGCCAAAGCGACCAAATCAATCATTGTCGGTTTTGCCGTTAAAACTAGTGCCGAAGCAGTTAGCCTTGCTAAACAGGAAAAGGTTATTATTAAAAGCTACCAAATTATCTATGAACTTCTTGATGAGTTGAACGAAGTTGCTAATTTGATCAAAGAGAAAGAAGAAAAAGAAAAAAATTTAAAAGGAGAGGCACAAATTCTAGCAAATTTCATAATCGAGGGTGAAAAAATTTTTGGTGTTTCTATTATAAAAGGAAAATTAAATTTAGGAGATGAGGTAGAAATTTTTAGAAAAAATAAACCTATAGGAAAAACAAAGTTAGTATCATTGAAGATTCGTGCAAAAACAGTTAATGAAGTAAAAAAAGGCCAAGAAGCGGGAATGATATTCGGTCCTCCACTTGACTTTTTGATAGGAGATGTGGTAAAATCTATCCTATAAGAAATATGGACAACACTCAAGGTACCTTAGCCCGTATTCAGGAAATTACCACTAAATGCCGTTCGGTTGTCATTCTTGTCCCCCCAAATTCATCAATCGACGCCATTGCGGCTTCAACTTCTCTTTATTTAGCTTTAAGTAAAATGGGTAAAACTGTCTCTATTGCCTGTAGTCAGAAAGTTCAGTCCGACCTAGTAGCGTCGGACAAAATTCAAAATATAATTGGAGCTGGAGGCGATAGCTTAATGATTTCATTTCCTTATTCAGATGGAGCGATTGATAAAGTCGACTACAATATTCAAGGTCAATCTTTTAATTTGGTTGTTACTCCCCGTCCAGGTCACCAAAAATTAAACCCTAATCAAGTTAATTTTTCCTATACCGGGGGCCTAGTTGATGTGATTTTTGTCATCGATGCCCCGACTTTAAACAGTTTAGGTACAATTTATACAGATAATCAAAATCAGTTTAACGGAAAAGATATCGTCAACATTGATCGTCATCTCACTAATGCCTACTTTGGTACTGTCAACTATGTTAATAAGACTATTTCATCTATTTCTGAGTTGGTTTTATCAATTATACAAACATTAGGTATAGAAATTGATCGTGATATTGCAACTAATCTATATGCCGGAGCAGCTGCCTCAACTAATAATTTTACTTCTTATTCGACTAATGCCGATACCTTTGAACATATTGCAGTTCTTCTTAGATCAGGAGCTGTCAAAAAGGCTTTTAAAAAGCCTGTTCCTGTTGAAACTTCTCCAACCGCTTTTTTTCAACCTCAGGTAATTAATTCAATGCCGGGTCACAGTCCAGAAGTACCAAAATCAAGCCCGATTGAATCGGTTGAAAAAGAAGTGGCTACCGAGAAACCCCAAACCAGTCAGGAATGGCTAAAACCAAAAATCTTCAAAGGCGGGGGTTTAATATAAATCTTAAATATTAAATCTCAAATAACAAATAAATATTAAATAATAAATTTTAAACCATTTATGATTTGGTATTTATAATTTTTAATTTATTTGGAACTTGGAATTTATTATTTAGAATTTTTCTTCATACCAGAATAGTATAATGTTTACATGTCTTTAACTTTAATAATCGCTTTAGTTCTTTTTTTAATTACTCTTTTTATCATTAAATCTTGGCTTAATAAACTTGAAGAAAAAACCACCCTTTCATCTGACGTTGTTGAATGGTTAAAAACATCCAATCTTTCTGTTGACCAAAAATTAACTAAAAATCTGGAAATATTCGCTTCAGTTCAAAAATCAATTGGTGAATTTTCCGAGATCGGCCGGTCGATGAAAGAATTGCAGGAATATCTGACTTCCCCAAAACTGCGAGGAAATATCGGCGAACATGTTTTAAAAGAACTATTGGCTCAAAACTTTCCCAAATCTTCTTATAAACTTCAATATCATTTTAAAACCGGTTCTATCGTTGATGCAGTTCTTATCACTTCCCAGGGATTAATTCCGATTGATTCAAAATTTCCGATCGATACTTTCAAAAAAATTGCCAAAGCCACCAATAAAGATGAGATTGCAGCTATTAAAAAAGACTTTGAACGGGATGTCAAAAAACATGTTGATGATATTGCCAGAAAATATATATTAGCGGAAGAAAAAACGGTTGATTACGCCTTAATGTACATCCCTTCTGAAAGTGTTTATTATGAATTAATCAATAGCGAAACCATTTTTGACTATTCCGGACAAAATCGTGTCCTACCGGTCTCTCCGATGAGTTTTTATGCTTATATTAAAGCAATTTTAATTTCATTTGAAGGAGAAAAAATTGAAACTAAAGCTAAAGAAATTTTAAAAATATTACAAGCAATTAAAAAAGATTATCAAAAAACCGACGAAGCATTTTCTGTTTTAAATAAACATGTGACAAACGCTTATAACCAGAGCTCACAGGTAACCAAGACTTTCTCATCGTTAGGTCAAAAACTAGATTCTACAAATTTTCTGTCAATAGATAAAGAAAGTAAGACGCTTGAATAGTTTTTAAATGTTAAAGATTAAATATTAATTTTTAAATAAACGGTTAAATATTAAACTTTTAAACGAAACAGTATTTTTTATGTTTAAGGTTTAATAGTTTTTTTAACTGTTTAAGTTTTGAGAGTTTAACTGTTTCTTTAACCTTTCACATTTAAGATTTAACAATTATGAAAATATCCTTCAAAAATGAAATCAAACTAGAAGATAAAATAAATCCTAAATTAATTATTGATCTCATCCTCAAGTTACGTAACATCAAAGATATCAATCAATTCCTCAATCCCCCTTCCCCTCTTTCTTTAATTCTTGAAGACTTTGGGCCTTACAAAAAATCTTTTGCCAAAGTTTTAAAAATACTTAGGGAAATTAAAGAAAAAAATCAAATGATCGTCGTTTACACCGACTATGATGCTGATGGGATTACCGGTGGAGCAATTCTTTGGGAAACACTACATCTTCTAGGTTTTAAAGTCATGCCTTATGTTCCTCATCGTAAGCTTGAAGGTTATGGATTGTCAAAAATTGGAATTGACAACGTCAAAAAAAAATTTGATCCGGCGTTAATTATTAGCGTTGATCATGGAATCACTAAAGTCGAAGAAATAAAATATGCAGCCTCACTTGGAATAAAAGTCATTGTTACCGATCATCATTTAAAGGGCGATAAAATTCCAAAAGAAGCAGAAGCGATCTTTCACATTCCCGTTCTCTCCGGGTCCGGCGTCGCCTACTTTTTTGCAAAAGAAATATTTGATTCATTTTTCGGTGTACAGACGCCCCATGGGGCGTCTCTACGAAATAATTTTGAAAACGATTATTTGGCGTTAGCCTCCATCGGCACCATTGCCGACCTTGTCCCGCTGGTTGGACCATCCCGTTCGCTTGTCAAACACGGACTTGAAACTTTTCCCAAAATAAAACGTTTTGGCATAAAACATATCCTTAAACAGGCTGGTATCCAAGATAAAAAAATCACCCCTTACGAAGTTGGATTCATGATTGCGCCCCGAATCAATGCAATTGGAAGATTAGAACATGCAATTGATGCCCTCCGTTTACTTTGTACTATTGACGAGAAAAAAGCTTATGATTTAGCTAATAAAATTGGTAACGTAAATATCGAAAGACAGGAACTGGTGGAAAAATCTGTAGCGGAGGCACGCCTAAAAATAGGGTCTGACCCTCCCCGAGGGTCAGACCCTGATAAAATCCCAAAGATCATCATCCTCGTCTCCGATCATTGGCACGAGGGCATCATCGGCCTGATCGCCTCAAAAATCGCTGAGGAATTCTATCGGCCGACTTTTGTTCTAACAAAAACTAACGGAGGCTATAAAGGTTCAGCCCGCTCAATCCCATCTTTTCATGTCACTGACTTCTTGCGCTCTCTCAAAAAAAATCTTATTGACGTTGGCGGACATAAACAAGCGGCCGGCTTTACTTTAGAAAAAAACCAGCTTGACAGCTTTTGCTCGGCCGTACAAAAGCTGTCATTAAAATTAATCAAAGATAAAGATTTGGAAAGAAAAATTGAAGCCGATCTAAAGATTCCAATTTCAAAAATTAATTTAGATTTAGTTAAATCTTTGGAAGTGTTGGAACCTTTTGGTATCGGCAATCCCCGCCCAAGCTTTTATAGTGAAGGAATATTAACCGGCGCCCAACTCCTCGGCAAAACCCAAAAGCATTTAAAAATATTTGTTGACGGTCTAGAACTTCTCGGCTTTAATCAGGCAGATAAATTTAAGGAATTATCACGTGGGCAAAAAATAAAAATTGTTTATAACTTAGATATAAATGAATGGAATAATAAAAAAACCGTGCAGGGAAAAATAATTAATTTTCTATAAATAATTAAGAAAGTAATATCATGTTTTTTCCTGTTCCATAATGAATAGAGCGATTGAAATATATTAACCTTTATAAGGTCCTGATAATCCTGCTCCCTCCACTTTATTGTTGACGCCTAATTGTTGTCGATACAAAGATAATCGTGCCTGCATGCCCATACCTAATAACTGATTATTATTTAATATAGTACGCATATCATCAACTATAAAATCTTTGTATGAATTTTCTACTTCTGCGAGTCTAATAATTAATCCCACCAACTGATTTCTTTGATATCTGATAAGTGCCGCTTTAGTATTCATTTAGATAATCCCGTGTTCAGCGGGGTAGTAAAAAATTTATAATAAATAAAATATGTTTTTAACGATTATAGGATATATTTTACCAGAAAGAATAGCCTTGTCAAAGGGAAAAAAAGACTGTATGATTATGAAGTTGTTATGAAAAACTTATTTGTCAAAGGAACAGTTGATCAAATTGGAAAGGAAGTCGAGCTTTATGGCTGGGTGGATTCGAAACGGGATCATAAAAAAATTGTTTTTATTGATTTGAGAGATAGGACGGGAACAGTTCAGGTGGTTGGAGGCGAGGAATTTAAAGCTCTTTCTGAAGAAGATGTTGTTTACATAAAAGGACTTGTCAAAAAAAGACCTGATAAAATGATTAACGCCAAAATCAAAACTGGATCAGTAGAGATTGAAGCAAAAGAACTAAAAATTATTTCTAAAGCCAATCCCCTTCCAATCCCGGTTCAAGGTGAAGGATATGATATTGATGAAGAGATACGTTTAAAATACCGCTATCTTGATATCCGCCGCCCGCGGATGACAAGAAACCTTATCCTTAAATCCAAAACTACAATGTTTATAAGAAATTATTTAACAAAGCTCGATTTTGTTGAGATTGAAACCCCCATATTGACTAAGACTACTCCTGAAGGCGCCCGGGATTTCTTAGTCCCCTCTCGCTTACAAAAAGGCAAGTTCTATGCACTTCCCCAATCGCCTCAACAGTATAAACAGCTTTTAATGGTTGCCGGAATTGAAAAATACTTTCAGATTGCCCGTTGCTTTCGAGATGAGGATCCAAGACGCGACCGGGCTTATGGTGAATTTACCCAACTTGATTTGGAACTGTCTTTTGTAGAACAAAATGACATTATTACTTTAGCTGAAGATTTATTTACAAAACTCGTCAAAGAAGTTTTTCCGGAAAAACATATTTCTCAAACCCCATGGCCGCGTCTTTCTCATCAAAATGTTATGAAAAAATATGGGACTGATAAACCTGATCTTAGAAAAAATAAAAAAGACCCAAACGAACTGGCTTTTTCCTGGACAATTGACTTTCCTCTTTTTACCAAACAGTCAGAAAAAGATTTTTATTATGGATCTGGTCAAGCCAAGTTTGCTCCGTCCCATCATATGTTTACCGCCCCTCATCCTGATGATCTTTCTCTTTTAGACAAAGATCCTTTAAAAGTCAGAGGCCTACAACATGATATGGTATTAAACGGTTATGAGGTTGGCGGTGGATCAATTAGAATCCATGATTTAAAAATACAAAATAAAGTCTTTGATTTAATCGGTTTTAATGAAGAACAAAAAAAACAGTTTTCTCATATGTTGGAAGCGTTTAGTTACGGTGTACCACCCCATGGCGGGATTGCTCCCGGCATTGACCGATTCTTGTTTACCGTTTTAGGAGAGCCTTCAATCCGCGAAGTAATGGCTTTTCCAGCTTCATCGGGAGGAAAAATATCGGTCATGGAAGCTCCTTCGAAAGCATCCGAAGAACAATTGAGAGAATTGGGAATTAAATTAAGATAAATTTTTATGCGTTTAAAACATATTATTCTCTTCGCTTTTTTTACCCTTCTCTTCCTCTTCTATCCAGGCGATTCGTATTATTTCCACATCTTTGCCTACAACCGGGAATTGATAAACAAAACAATGCCAGACATAAAAATTAATATCAACCCAATTCCTTATCTCAAACTTCCTTATTATCCCGAAGTAACTGCTGAAAGTATTTATTTAGTTGATCTGCCGTCTTTTACACCGATTTTTTCCCGTAACGAAAATCTAAAACTTTTTCCGGCTTCAACAGCTAAAATTCTGACCGCTTTGGTAGCTTATGATATCTATAAACCTGATCAAATCATCACTGTCAAAAGAACTATTAATGACGGCCAAGTGATGGGACTTGTGGTTGGAGAAAAAATAACTGTTGAAAACATTCTTTACGGAACGCTTGTTCATTCCGGTAATGATGCCGCTTATGTTTTAGCTGATAATTATGGTTATGATAAGTTTGTTGACCTCATGAATAAAAAGGCTAGTGATCTAGGCATGAAAAACAGTTACTTTTCCAATCCAAATGGGCTTGATTCGGGGACTCAACATTCAACAGCCTTTGATTTGAGTTTGGCGGCCAGAGAACTTCTAAACAATCTCTATTTATCCAAAATTGTTTCCACCAAGGAAATTACCATATCTGATGCTGATTTTAAATACTTCCATCAACTGACCAATGTCAACAAACTTCTTGGAGAAATTCAAGGACTGGGCGGATTGAAAACCGGCTACACGGAAAATGCCGGAGAAAATCTAGTGTCGTTCTATAAAAAAAATGGTCATCAGTTTGTGATAGTTATATTGAAAAGTTTGGATAGGTTTAATGATACGAGAAACATCATTAAGTGGATAGAAGAGAACGTGGACTATATAAATGTTAAATATTAATTCTTAACTGCCGGAACATAAGCCGCAAAATTCCCTTCTCCCAAAAACGCATAAACCGGCTGTAGATAATTTTGATAGATGTCAGGATCAAAGTAACGAAGTTCCATACTTTTAATAAGAATATTTTTTTGTCCTTGAGTTCCAGCAACAACAAATCCCAGGCCGTTGTTTAATTCTGACCAAGCTTCTTCACCCGTTTTTACTAAATAAGTGCCAATCTGTTCTTCTGATTTTTCAAAAAAAGCTATTTGACTTTTTATTATTTGAAATTCATCCCCTTGAAAAAGCATCACAACATAATTCTGACTGGTAAAAAATTTTGGTGTTACTACTTTGAAAGTATCAATATCCGGTCGTCCAAAATCAATTTCAACTAATTGAGCCTGAGAACTTTTTTCAACATTTACAAAATTTTGGTTGATCGGATTATATTTGAGGTAAATTATATTAGTCGTTCCCTTTGATAGTTCGTCCGGATAACGACCGATTTTTTTTAGAAAATCGATTGCCTTATTTTCAATAACCGTTTTAGTGGGAATAGTTAACCGAGAAGAAGTAAATAACGTGTTATCAATTTTTCTATCAAATTTAAAATTAAAATTAGAAATATCAATTGTCAAAGTTTTTTCTATATCAGTGAAGGTGGCGGTTTTCCCAACTAGCTTGTGTTTAACTACTTCTGTATTAAAACCGAAACTTTTAGCAATTAAATATATTTTTTCACTGTAGCCAAAACGGGGATTGTATGCCGGCAAAAAATATACCTTTGCCGTATCAGTAGCCGTCACTGGAACGCCCTCAATCGTGTCCAAAGTAAATTTTAATCCGGCACTTGATGAAGATCCAGGAATTTCCGGAAGACTGACTTTTCCAAAAATTTCATTAGTATAAATCGTGGGAGTTTTATTTGCTTCCAAATAAATAAGGGTTAATTTAATCGAATAAAAAAATATCAAAAAAATAAGACAAAATAAAATAAAATAAGGCAAGAATTTTCGGAAATAATATGACAGCTCAGTTAAGTTCATATAATCATATTACTGACTTAACCAACCGCCGTCAACATAGATCACCGTACCTGTAATATAGTCAGCCTCATCAGAAGCTAAAAAAACCGCCGTGGCCCCAATATCTTCAATATTGCCAAACCTCCCTTTTGGAATTCTCGCCAACATGCCCATTTTTGTCTTTTCATCAGCCAAGATTCCTGTCGTCATATCAGTTTCAATCACCCCCGGACCGATGGCGTTAATATTAATTCCCCTGGTCCCAAGTTCAATGGCCAGATCTTCCACCATGGCAATCACTCCCCCTTTTGAGGCGGCATAATGAGCAATGTTGCCAAATCCCACTCCCACTCCGCCCGAAGCAATTGAGGAAATATTAATGATCTTTCCTCCTGTAGGCATAATCTTAATCGCTTCTTGAACGCAAAAAAATTGGCCTTTTAAATTAATGTTTAGTACTTTATCCCACTCTTCCTCAGTTATTTTATCGATCGGATTCATATAAACTATCCCTGCATTATTCACTAAAATATTAAGCTGTCCAAATTTATTCTTGACTTCCTCAAACATTTTAACAACCTGCTCTTTGTTGGAGACATCAGCTTGAACCGAAAATGAGTCACCGCCTAATTTTTTAACTTCGGCTACGACTGTCTCTGCTTCTTCTACTTTTGAATGATAATTAACGGCCACTGAAGCACCGGCTTTAGCTAAAGATAAGGCGATTCCACGACCAATCCCTCGAGAGGCTCCGGTAACTAAAGCTTTCTTGCCTTTTAGATTAAACATAATATTTAAAAAAAAATTTATAATGAACTTAAATTCATTCTACATTTATTCTCGACAACATTCAAACATTTTGACAATTGTCTTATTAATCTGTTTCAACAGATCGTTTTTGAGATAATCTACAAACTCTTTAATTATTTTGTTTAATTTCATAGTTTAAAAATTAATATCACTACTAACAAATATACCAAAGGAATAACTACTTTTTGATAAGGAAAAAAAACTTTTCCGTGATTAATCTTTCTTAAAAGTTTGTCAGTTAACAAAGAAAGAAAAACTGTTAATAAGCCAATTGCCAAAATGTCATTTACTCCCAACTTTTTTGCTATCAACAATCCTCCTCCAATTGTAAGAACACACGCCGGGCACATAGTTTATGATAGAATTTGTTAATATTAATTGCAATCTTTAACATCAAATGAAACCTTGTTTATTGTTTCTTTCCTGTAAAAATATAGTAGAGGCGGATAAAATTTCTGGTCAGTTGCTAAAGGAAAAACTGATTGTCTGCGCTAAAAAAATATCCATTAACTCTTCTTATCTTTGGAAAAATAAAATCGAATCTGATAAAGAAGTTTTATTAATTATGGATTCAATTGTGGAAAATTTTGAAAAGATAGATAAAGAAGTTAAAAAACTCCATAGTTATGAAATCTATACACTTTTTTCTATTGATATCAAAAAGGCTAACCGTGAAGCTCTCAACTGGTTAAAAAGTGTCGGGGACAGGACTTGAACCTGCACAGTCTTGCGACCACAAGCCCCTCAAGCTTGCGCGTATACCATTTCGCCACCCCGACTAAAACAAAAATAACAAATCACAAATAACAAACATCAATTGAATTATAAATATCAAATAATCAATGTTTTAAACATTTATTATTTGTTATTCAATTGTTATTTATCATTTGTTATTTGATATTATATCTTACTTCCTTTTTATCGTATAAACATACGGATAATATAGGAACAATGCCGGCGGGTCGTCCTGAATAATTTTTTGAAACTCCTGATAGATTTTACTTCTTTCTTCGATATTGATGGTTAAACGACCTTCTTCCAGTAATTTATCAATTTTAACATTAGAATAATTGCCTATATTCCCTTCTTTCTGGGTTGAATGCCAAAAATAATATTGATCCGGATCTTGAGGAACTTTCCAGAAAACTAGTAAAAGATCAAAATTATCCGGCCGATCATAAGAAATCATATTAATGTCTACCTTTAACCCTGTTTTTTTTATTTCTCCGGCAATACTATCTGCCACATCATAATAATCGTAAGATGTTAATAGATTCAATTGAGCAGATTCGGTGGAAACGATTTCTTTTTTAACAATTTTTGTAGCCATATCTATATCATATATATTTGTTTTTAGGAGAGGATTATAAGCCCAAGATATGGGAGAGATTGGTCCTCGGGCAATTTCTCCAAAATCGGCCAGTTTTTGATAGTCTATCATCATGGAAAAAGCATCTTTAATATCTTTGTTAGAAAATAATTTTTCTTTATTGTTAAAAAATAATGTTAGTAAACGAGTATAGTCGACCGACTTAACTATCTGACTGTTTTTCCAGTTTATAAAAGTATCGGCAACTGATTTTTTTGTTAAAGTCATTTTGTTAATTTCTCCTTTTTTGTAAGCTGTTACTAAATCAGATTCATTACTATAAAATTTATATTTAACTGTCATCAAATCTTTAGTGTTGGGTACAAGAGTTAGATCTACTAAAACACCGTTGAGAATTTTATATTTCCCTAATTTATAAAATCCTGCAATCCCGACTAAAGGAGGACGAATCAAGGGCTTGCTTAAATAAGTCGGGAAAATACCTAAAGACTTGTTCAGATAAAAATCCAATACATTTTTATCAACAACTTTTATTTTTACGTCATTAAATTGATAATTAATGTTTTCTGCTGTAAATTTTTTATCGTCATTCCAAAGCAAATTATTTTTTAAATAAAATCGATACTGTTTTCCTTCGTCCAGTACTTCCCAAGAATTTGCTAAAACGGGAATAATTTCCCCTTTTTCATTAATAGTTACTAAACCATTGGAAACTTTTGTCATTATCTCATCAGGTAGATTTGTAAAATCATAGTTGCCAACTAATCCAATTATTTCTTGTTTATTGAAGATTGATTTTAAATATGGGGAAACTGATAAAAAACCAATTAAACTGATGAATCCGATAAAAAAACTCATCAAAATCAACCGAGAGTATTTCTTAGTAAACTCTAAAAATAACCAATAATAATAACGAAAAGCTTTTTTGTTCATTTAACAAAAAGATTGATGAAAGAAACAATTAAAAAAATAATAATAAAAATTGTTGTTAGCCAAAGAATTATTTTTTCCATTCCCCGTCTGGTCTGGAACATTTCTCCTCCGCCACCCCAAGCACTACCCAAACCTGCTCCCCTGCCCTGAATTAAAATAAAGACAACTATTAAGACGCTGAAAATGATATTGAGAATCAAAAGAAAATTTTTCATATTATTTTTTCTAATAAATTAATAACGGTGGAAATCGAAAATGAAGACACAAAAATATTTGCTGTACCAGAAATTTTTATTTTTCCTAATGTAATTCCCAACATCTTGGCCCCTGGGAAAACCCATTCTTCGATACTTATTAAGTCGAAACGATTCAACAGAAAATAAAAAATTGCTGCATAAAAAACTATTGAGACAAGTCCAAAAGTTAAAATATTTAGAGGGAGAAGAACTAATTTACTTACAGGAACAATCAAATAATAGACGACGGCAATTATCAAAGCCGCTTTTAGATAGATCATCGGGTCGTCTTTAACAATAAAGCCTTTATTCCAAAGAGCCGTAAGAAATATGGCTACTCCGGAAAAAATTATCATCCTAAGTATTTTTTTCATATATTTACTTATTTTTCTAAATGTTAAAAGCGTGAAATTAAATTTTTTTGAAAAAAATTAAGCGTCCCGCTTATTCTAAGGTTTAGGAAAGCGCAGATACCTATTTTTTAGTTAATCGCCAGGGGCCCCTTTAGGGGTGTGGCGGACTAAAAAATACGGTATCGAGCTTTTATACCAAGTTAGTATATTATAACAAAAAGTCCTTGCTTCTTAAAAACAGATGATATTTATGGGCAAAGCGGTGCGATTCGTCACGAAGCAATCTGATAACGTTTAAAACTTGGCTGTCATTTTTTAAAAATAAATTTGGAAACCCTTCAACTCCCACAATCACCCTATCTGGATTTTTTGCAATGCCAATCAACGGGATTATTTTTTTGTTTGACTCAAAGATCTTTAAAATAGCTTTGATTTGTGGTCTGCCACCATCGATAATAATCAGATTGGGAACAGACCATTTTTCTTTCAGTCTTCGATTTATAACTTCCTTTAATCGATCAAAGTCTGACCTTAAACCAACCTGCCTGATCTTAAATTTACGATATTCTTTCTTATCAATTTGATTATTTTTCATAACCACCATCGATCCTACTGCTTGTTTTAATCCTGAATTACTAATGTCATATGTTTCTATGCGATCAAGATTATTTAATTTAGGAAAATATTTTTTTAATATAACCAACAACTCTTCTAAATTTTTTTCGTTATTGTTTAAAAAATATTCCAAATCATCTTTTAGATTTAGTAATCGATTAAACCGAAAAATTTTGTTGCGAATAATAATAGCTTGTTCATATTGGTTATTTTTTATCAAAATATTTAACTGTGTATTAAGTCCGTTGATAATTACTTTTACATTACCTCTTAAAATAGAAATAACCTGTTTGATATTTTTTTTATATTGTTTCGTAGAGACGAGGCATGCCTCGTCTTTACAATTAGCAATAACATTTGGACAAGGATTACATAATCCGATTTTGGAATAAAAACAAGCTTTGTTACTAATCTTCTTTTGGGTGCAAAAAGGAATAATTCGCCTGATGTCATTAATAATTTTCTCAGCGATTCTAACTGATGAAAACGGGCCAAAATATAGATTTTGTTTATCTGATTCCTTGCGTACTAATCCTACCTTTGGGAACTCGTCTTTAATAGTTATTTTGATATAAAGGAGGCTCTTGTCATCCTTCCAGATTGAATTATATTTTGGCTGAAGCTCTCTGATTAATTTTGCCTCTAAAATTAGCGCTTTAAATTCTGACTCGGTCAGAATCGTCTCAATCATATTAGAATTATTAACAATTAATTTTTCTTTATTGTCAATCTTTGCGTTTTCTAAATGAGAAGAAACCCTAACTTTGATATTAACCGACTTGCCAATGTAATTAATTACTCCATTATTTTTAAAAAGATAAAGACCAATTGTGTCAGGTAGATTATTTATTTGACTCTTAGTGATCATGACGTTTTGTTTTTAAAAATATTCGATAAATTAAAAACAGAACCGAAAAACCTAAAATAACAGCAAAAAATTGGGTTAATAAAATATAAATTGTGGGAATAACAACAATTTTTTGTCTTAAAAGTTCTTTTTGAAAAATTTCAATCATTAATTCTCCCTGAATTTTCTTATTTTTGACTTTGGATGAATAGTTAAAAGTAATCGACTTTTTTTCAAAAGGGGCCAAAACCGGAATAATAAATTTTCCTTTTTTTATAATAATATTTTTTTCTTTTAAATCAATTGGAATCTGCCAAAGATAACTATTACCATTATTCTTTATAATGAATTTTCCCTGATAAGATTTTTTATCAGAAATTGTGGTTGGAAAATCTATTCCCTCAATAAGAATTTTCTTTTTTTCCACCGGCTCGGTGACAACCGGTTTGATGGAAACATCCCGTGAGTTTTCTATTTTATACATCCCGGCTGGCAACGGATACTCCGGGTTTTTTCCGTGAATAACAAAGGCAATGTGGTTTAGATCAAATGAAGAAAAATAATTAATACCTGAAGTATTCTCCCAAGTGGGATCAACAGCAATCCAACTTTCTGTTTTTGTGTCATAATATTCGGGCCAAGCGTGCAAAATATCAGATGATAAAGATAGCGGTTGCAGTTTTTGATCTAAAGAAAAACCATAGCCTTGAATTTCCCTGCTATAAATTCCTTTTTCTCGGGCAATAGCGATGAAAAGGTCGGTAAATTCCATACAAACTGCCTGGTCAGGGTTTGATAAAACAGCGTCTGCTCCTAAGCGTTTATTATTTGAATTAATTTTGTTGTAATTATATTTAAGGCTGCTTGTGACAAAATCGTAAATTTCTTTTGGTTGAGTAATATTTTTTATTTTGTCTATTTGACTTATCTGCCAATATTTTTTTGCCGTCAGAAGATAATTTTTTTGTTGATTAATAACTGCTCTGAAGTAAGCGGTAACATCATCTCTTGTCTTAGAATAGACTTCAATTAAACTTTTATAAATAATTGTTTTTGTTTCCAGTGGTTTAAGAAAATATTTACCTAGATAATTACCATCCTCGTCTATCCGAACGGATTCAGGAGGAGGACTAACTGATTGCAAAAAAATTTTCTGATTGGCAGTTTCCGGCGGAAAAGCAACTTCCGTAAAAATAGGATATATCTGATCATTTTTCAAATGATATATCAATTCTGCTTGATAGGCTTGAACATTCCCAAAAACAGCGTAAATTGTTTTTGCTTGAGGATTATTCCAAATTATTTTATTTCCTGTAATTAAATCAGGTTTTGGTTTTGAAATAGAAATTTTTTTGTTGGTTGTTTCTGGCAGATTGACAGTTACTTTATAAGACTCGTTTTGAGTATTTTCTATTACCGGTAAGACCACTTCCCAAACTTTTCCATTAACCTTAAATAAATTTGCCTGTTCAAAGTTTAAAAAAAAAGTATTAACCGAATCTTTACCAATAGCCGGGTTTGAGAACTCTAATTCTATCCTGGTTTTTTCTCCATCTGTTGTTACTTTTGGTGTAATATATCCATTATCATCTGAAGTTTTAAGATTGGTAATTGAAAAAGATTCCGGAAAACTTATAGCAAATTTACTGACAAATACTTCACTTTTTAAATTAATAATTTTTATCTTAAAATTAACCTGGGAATTTAAATTGTTTTGTGATTGAGAAAGATTATATTCGACTTGATAGTCGGTCTTGAAGTCAGCGGCAAGAACGCTGGCAGATGATAGATGAAAGATGATGGATGATAGAAGTACGAAAAAAAAATATTTGAGAAAAAACTTCATAGGAAAATTAATGTCATTCCCGCGGAGGCGGGAATCCAAGCTAAATATACATTTAAAAAATGTGATTATAGACTGGATCCCCGTCTTCACGGGGATGACAACTACATCACTTCATTTTACTCAAATACTGTCCTGTATATGATTCCTTTTCTTTAAGAATACCACTTATCTCACCCTGATAAATAACCTTTCCCCCTTTATCTCCTCCATCCGGCCCCAAATCGATAATATACTGACAGTTTTTAATGACGTCAAGATTGTGTTCAATAATAATTACTGTATTACCTCGATCAACTAATTCATTGATCGTATGAAGTAGTTTTTCAATATCATAAAAATGGAGACCGGTCGTCGGCTCATCAAGTATATAAATAGTTCTTCCGGTATCACGACGCGAAAGTTCATTGGCTAATTTTAATCGTTGCGCTTCACCTCCGGATAGCGTTGGCGCCGGCTGGCCTAATTCCAGATAGCCTAAACCGGTTTTTTGCAGGAAGCTTAGCTTAGAATAGACCTTAAAATAGTTATTGAAAAAAATTAAAGCTTCGTCAACCGTCATTTTTAAAATTTCATAAATATTTTTGTCCTTGTATTTTACTTCGAGAGTTTCTTTGTTATAACGATTGCCCTGACAGACATCGCAAACTACATAAACATCGGCTAAGAATTGCATCTCAATTTTTAAAACGCCAGCCCCTTGACACTTTTCACAACGGCCTCCTTTGATGTTAAATGAAAATCTTCCCTTTTCGTACCCTCGTTCACGGGCATCAACGGTAGACGCGAAAATTTCTCTAATTTCATCAAAAAAACCAATATAAGTAGCTGGATTAGAACGGGGTGTCCGGCCAATTGGCGATTGATCAACCATATGAGCCCGATCTAGATATTGATAACCTTCAATCTTTTTGAACTCACCAATTTTATCGTGATAATAACCATCTAAATAATATTTGAGGGCCGGATAAATAGTCTCTGTCACCATTGAGGATTTGCCGCTCCCTGATACTCCTGTCACCCCGATCAGATTGCCCAAAGGAATTTTGATATTGATATTTTTTAAATTGTTATGCGTAATTCCTGTAAAAATCAATTCTCCATGGTTTTTCTGTAGGGAACAAAAATTTTTGTTCCCTACGTTAATCATTTTTTTTCCGGTTAAATATTGACCAGTTAATGATGTTTTTGATTGTTTCATTTCCAATAAATTTCCGTTAAAAATTATTTTACCCCCGTTTTTACCGGCTTTTTCTCCCAATTCAACTAAATAATCGGCCGATTCCATCGTTTCCCGGTCGTGTTCAACAACGATTAAGCTATTACCTAAATCCCGAAGATTTTTTAGTGTAGTAATGAGAGCGGCAACGTCGCGTGGATGAAGGCCGATCGACGGTTCGTCAAGCACATAAAGAACACCTGTTAGCCCGCTGCCAATTTGAGAGGCTAAACGAATTCTTTGCAGTTCTCCACCGGACAATGTTCCGGCTCGTCGACTGATTGTCAAATAAGATAAACCAACACTGTTTAAAAAATTTAATCTGGTTAAAATTTCTTTAATAATCGGTTTGGCAATTTGATTTTCATAAACCGATAAAATTATTTCCAATTTTTCTTTAAAATAGTTGCTTAGATTGTCAATTGATTGATCGGAAATTTGGGTAATATTAAATTTATTAATTGTGATGGCAAGAATTTCTGGTTTTAATCTAAATCCCAAACATTTTGGACAAGTTTCTTCCCGCATATATTTCTGTATTTCAATTGCTGAATAATCCCCCTGAGTTTCAACATACCTCCGTTCCAATTCCGCTACAATTCCAGTAAATTTTTCTGTAATTGTTGTTGCCCGGCTAAACCTGTTGACACCCTCAACTCTATAAATTTTATTTGTCCCTTTTAGTAAAATATCTACTTCTTTATTGGTTAATTGGCTTATTGGTAAATTGGTATTTATTTTTTCTTCTAGACATACTTGTTTTATCAAACGAACATACCACGTCTCATGAAAAAATAACTTATTAAAAGGAAGAATTCCGCCCTCAAGAAGAGAAAGATTTTTATTTAAAATTAAATCTCGGTCAACGGCAAAAATTGTTCCAATCCCCCGGCAGTTTTCACAAGCCCCAAGCGGTGAATTAAAGGAAAACATTCTTGGCTCTATTTCAGGCAACGATAAATTACAGATCGGGCAGGAAAATTTTTCTGAATAAAGATGTTCTTTATTTCCCGTTTTGACAATTACCAATCCATCTGAAAGTTTTAAAGATTGTTCAATGGCATTTCCTAGTCTTGATTTAATATTGGTCAAAAAAAGTGTTTGTTTTAAATCTTTGTTTGTAGCAATTAATTGATCAATTGATACAAGAATGTTATGTTTGTTAGTTTTAATTAAATTGATATCGTCCGATAAATTTTTTTCTTTGCCGTCGATCATTATCTTCTGAAAACCTTTACTTTGTAAATTATCAAAAAGATCCTTAAATTCTCCCTTTTTCTCCCGAACAACCGGAGATAAAATCATAAATTGATGAGGCTTGGTTTTATCATTATTAACCTGCGTTAAAATTTCTGAAATAACTTTTTCAACAATTTCATCAACTGACACTTTGCTGATTTCCCGGCCGCAATTTGGACAGTGAGGGTGGCCGACCTTAGCAAAAAGTAGTCGTAAATAGTCGTAAATTTCCGTGATTGTTCCCACAGTTGACCGCGGATTATGCGAAGTTGTTTTTTGATCTATTGATATTGCCGGTGAAAGACCTTCAATCAGATCAACGTCAGGTTTATCCATAATTCCTAAAAACTGACGGGCATAGGCGGATAGAGATTCAACATATCGCCGCTGTCCCTCAGCGTAGATTGTGTCAAACGCTAAAGAAGATTTTCCCGACCCGGAAATGCCGGTAATGACAACTAATTTATTTTTAGGAATATCAACATTTATGTTCTTTAGATTATGCTGTCTGGCTCCGCGAATTTTTATAAAATCATTCATAGTTGGATTGTTGTCATCCCCTCGTAGGAGGGGATCCAGTCTATAATTACATTTTAAAAAGTGATTTTAGTCTGGATTCCCGCCTTCGCGGGAATGACATTAGTTTTACTTTATAAACTTTATAACTTTACGAACTTTATGAACTTTGGATTTCTTTGACTTTTTCTCTTATCTTAATCGCCAACTCAAAGTTTAAATTCTCTGCCTGATTTTTCATTTCTCTCTCCATTTTTTTAACTAACTTTTTTTTATCAAACGGAGTTAAACTGTCAATATTCATTTCATCAAGATATCTTGAATCAAAATCACGATCATAAAACAGATTTTTTTCGTCTTGTTCAACAATCTTTTCTCTGATTGGTTTGTAAATTGTCTTTGGGATAATCTTATGTTTGGTGTTGTACTCAACTTGATACTTTCTTCTCCTATTAATTTCTCCAACAGCTGACGTTATTGATTTAGTCATTATATCCGCATAAATAATTACCTGCCCAGTTATATTTCTTGAGGCCCGGCCCATGGTCTGGATGAGAGAAGTCCGTGACCTTAAAAATCCTTCTTTATCGGCATCAAGGATCGCAACTAATGTCACTTCCGGTAGATCCAATCCTTCCCTAAGCAAATTGACACCGATTAAAACATCAAAGTTTCCTTTTCTCAGATTATCCAAAATATTTGATCTTTCTAAAGTTTTAACATCACTGTGAAGATAGGCGGCATTAATTTTCTTTTCTTTTAAGTAAGCGGATAGATCTTCGGCCATTTTTTTGGTCAATGTTGTCACTAAAACTTTCTCCTTCAATTTCACCCTTTTCTCAATTTCGATAATCAGATCCTGTACTTCATTTGTGGCGGGTTTAATAATAATTTCCGGGTCAATTATTCCCGTCGGCCTTATTAATTGTTCAACTATTCCATGATTTTTGGATTTATCAATTTCCCATTGATTTGGCGTTGCCGAAACATAAATTATTTTTGAAGCCATCGGATAAAATTCTTCAAATTTTAAAGGTCTATTATCAAGGGCTGATCTTAAACGAAAACCGTAATCAATTAAAGTATTTTTTCGTGAGTAATCACCATTAAACATACCCCTGATTTGAGGAACGGTCATATGAGATTCATCAATAAAAAGTAACCAATCATTCCCATATTGCTGATTAAAATAATTTATCAAACTGTAGGGGGCACCGCCTGGTGCCCTCCCGTCAAAATAACGGGAATAATTTTCGATGCCATTCACATAACCAACTTCTTTGATCATTTCCAAATCATAATTTACTTTGCGAACAAGCCTTTGCATTTCTACTAATTTATCTTTCTTTTTTAACTCATTGGCTTCTTTTTTAAGGTCATCTCTTATCTGTTGCTCTGCATTTTTAAAAACTGCCGGGTCCATTAGATAGTGTTTAGCTGGATAAATAATTAAATTAATTAACGGATTAACGGATTGCGAATTACGAATTAATTTACCTGTTAGAGGCTCAAACTTTTCGATTTTTTTAATAACACTACTGTCTAATATTACGCAGTAGCCAATGTCTTCATAAGCCGGATAAATATCGATTCGGTCTCCGCGAATTCTGAATGTCCCCCGCTTAAAATCAAACTCACTGCGGAAATACTGTAGTTCAATCAAACGGCGAACAATATTTTTTATTTCAATTTTTTGTCCTACTTCAACTTCCAAAATAAATCTTCCGTATTCAACCGGTGAGCCGATGTTGTAGATGCAGGAAACGGACGCAACAACGATGACATCTTTTCGGGTTAAAATATTGGTAGTGGCCTTCAGTCGTAGTTTGTCAATTAATTCATTGATCTGAGCTTCCTTTTCAATATAAGTATCGGATGCGGGCATGTAAGCTTCCGGTTGATAATAATCGTAGTAAGAAACAAAATAAGAAACGGCATTTCCCGGAAAAAAATCGCGAAATTCCTGATAAAGTTGGCCAGCCAATGTTTTGTTGTGGGAAATAATCAAAGCCGGCATCTGTAATTTTTCAATTACATTAGCCAAAGTAAAAGTTTTCCCCGATCCGGTCACGCCAAGAAGTACTTGATCTTTTTTACCTGCCTTAATTCCAGCAATTAATTTTTCAATCGCCTGCGGCTGATCCCCGGTTGGGGAAAATGAGGAAGTTAGTCTAAACATAGAATCTATATCGAGCTTTTTATTTAACCTTTAATTTTATAATACTTTTCATCAATTTAATAGCTATAATGGTGGCTATGGATATTGTCAGATACTTAATTGATTTTATTATTAATATCGATGTTCATTTAGGACAGATTATCTCTACCTACGGAATCGCCACCTACGCTATTTTATTTCTTATTATTTTTATGGAAACAGGTTTGGTTTTTACGCCATTTTTGCCAGGTGATTCGCTTCTTTTTGCCGCCGGAGCTTTTGCCGCTTTAGGTTCTTTAAATATTTGGTTACTGTCTTTTCTTATGATGGTAGCGGCCATTCTCGGAGACACGGTTAATTATTGGATCGGATATTTTTTCGGAAAAAAAATAGTCGCCCATCCTAAAATCCCCATTGATGAAAGCCATATCGAAGAAACTCAAAAATTCTTTCATAAACATGGTGGTAAAACTATAATATTGGCCCGCTTTATGCCATTTATCCGCACTTTTGCTCCATTTGTAGCCGGAGTGGGAAGAATGAAGTATCAACAATTTTTTTCTTATAATGTCATCGGTGGAATATTGTGGGTCGCCATCGCTACATTTGCCGGATATTTTTTCGGCAACATTAAGTTCGTTAAAGAAAATTTCTCATTAGTAATATTTGGAGTAATTATTATTTCTCTGTTACCAATTATTTTTGAATATGTTAAACATCGTCTCAACTCCCATCGGCAATCTCGATGACCTATCTATCCGTCAAGCAAAAACCTTAGCCACTTCTGACATAATTTTGGCTGAAGATACCCGTTCAGCTCAGACCCTGCTTGAAGCAATTAAAAAACGTTTTTCAATAATCGTTACGTGTTCTGCCGTATGGTCTTACTATAAAGAAAAAGAATTTCAAAAACTGCCGGAAATCGTTGACCTTTTAAAAGAAGGAAAAAATATTTCTTTGATTTCCGAAGCCGGCACTCCCCTCGTTTCTGACCCAGGATATTTATTGGTCAAAAGTTGTATTCAGCGAAATCTTCCGATTACCGTTATTCCCGGACCATCGGCGGTAACAACTGCTTTAGTCTACTCAGGATTTAATCCCCAGCAACATATGTTTTTTGGTTTCTTTCCAAAAAAAGAATCACAAATCGCTCAATTAATTGAAAAGCTAAAACAAATTAAGAAAATTTTTCCAGATATGGTTTTTATTTTTTACGAGTCCCCTCTGCGAATTAAAGAAACACTTCAATGTATCGATACATCGAAATTTAATGTTGAAGTTGTAATTTGCCGGGAAATGACGAAAAAGTTTGAAGAAATCATCCGCGGACCAATTGATGAGTTAATTAAAAGGGAATACAAAGGAGAGATTACAGTAGTAATTAAATAATAATTTTGCATATTATAAATTATTTGTTATAATCAATTTACAATTCGCAAAAGCGTCAAGTTTGGTTTCCCGCCAAACAAGCTGCGTACGATGAGTACGACGGAAGGACACCGTACAAATAAAACCAAGGTGTGTCGGTTTTAAAAACCGGAGCGCTAAAAAGAGATCACAAAGTAAGGTGGTACCACGAGATATAAACCCTCGTCCTTGCCAATCTATTTTTTTATGAATAGATGGTAGTGGCGAGGGTTTTTTAATGGATAAAAATATGAAAAAAATATTTGTGGTAAAAATCGGAAGCAGTGTTTTATTGACTGAGCGAAATAAACTTGACGAATATAGAGTTGGTCATATTGCTAGTCAAATAGTTTCTCTAAAGGAGGCGGGGTTTGATTTGGTTTTGGTTATTTCTGGTGCCGTTGGTTTGGGTTCTAATTTTATTGACATCAATAATCAGAACTTAATAAAAAAGCGAGTGGCGGCCGGAATCGGTCAAGCAATTTTAATCTCATATTTTAATATGATTTTTAAAGATAAAAATTTACAAGTGGCTCAAGTTTTACTAACAAAGAAAGATTTAAACTCAAAAGATATAACTGATATTTTGAAATATTATCTTCATGCTGGATTCATTCCCTTAATTAATGAAAACGATGTTGTTGATTTAAATAGTTTTTCCGGTAATGATTTTTT
>ERZ1292625.236-Hain-H41-01um-R1-236-length-95613-cov-12_pt1 | contig 95613 bp, 103 predicted proteins | sample MGYA00564400_ERZ1292625 | MGnify/ENA primary metagenome ERZ1292625 (study PRJEB36523, sample SAMEA6512639) | groundwater metagenome | collected 2019-01-08 | study: AquaDiva: Metagenomics assemblies of 32 groundwater samples
CGAGGTTCGCGCCGTCGAGGTTCGCGCCGTAGAGGTTCGCGCCGTCGAGGTTCGCGCGGACGAGGTTCGCGCCGTCGAGGTTCGCGCGCGCCCCGCTACCGCGTGGCGCGGCGCCGATCTCACCCAGCCACCAGGCACGGTTGCGCTCGATGAGCTCCTTCAACGCTTCGGGCGAGATCCGGCGGTCGCGGAACGGCGACGAGGCCGCCATGTCAATGGGCGTCGCGCCCTCGGGCAGCACGGCGAAGCACACCTCGCTGGTGATCGGGTGAACGTAGAAGACGGCCACGGGGCCGGACGGGACGGGGGTACGGGACATCAGGACTCCGGGTTGGGGGCTCATAGGTAGTAGCCCGGGCCTCCCGACGGGCCTCGGGAACGCCGAGCTGCGCGGCCGATGCGCACCCGTGCGCGCTCCGTCGAACCTCGCCTGTACGCGAGGCGCCCGCGCAGCCACGGAGCCAGCAGGGCCGGGAGGGGAAGGTCTGCCCCTCCCCTGCGCGGGCGCTGCGGGAGGTGTGCTACGTCCGAGCGAACCTGGATGGGATCCAGAGGCCCGCGAGCGCACCCCGGATCGAGTTGTCCATAGGGGTCGGAGGGTGGGCGAGTTGTCCATAGGGGTCGGAGGGTGGGCGGCCGACCCCCACCCCCTGCCAGCCCTCCCCTCAATACCAGCATACCCAGCCTGCTACCAAAGCACTTCACCGAAGCAGCCCACTTCGGCGCAGATCCATCGCAGCCGCGCGCAGACGGGGGCACGAGGGCCCGCAAGGGAGGCCCGAGCTGCGCCCGACCGTGGGGCCTCCTGTCGGGAGGGGTCGGGGGCTCGGGGGTGGGGTGGCGAGCGTCGCGAGGACGGGGAAGTGCAGCGCTCGGGCGGGTGACTATGAGGGGGTGAACCAGGGGTGGGTGTTCTGCCCGTGATGGAGACAGAAACCAGCCATGCTCGCAGATGCTACCGGGTGGGATCCAGCACTCTGACGGGGACTCCTCCTTGCCGAAGGTGGCCCAGGCCCGACGCCGCTCAACGCTGGTGGGGCGGTGGATCCCCATCTCCTTTCCCGCGGGGATGAGGAGCACCCGCAGGCGGAGGCAGACGCGCTCGGCTTCGAACCAGCGCGTGTCCGCTTCACCGTCGAGCCGCACGAGCATGGAGCCGGCCGGGAGGTAGGGGAACCCGCAGCGGCCGCCGACACCTTCTCGGAGAACCCGATGAAGGATGCCCGGGTGGGTGCCGTCCACGAGCACCGGGATGTCCTCCTCGGAGGGCGTGAGCTTGAAGGTGGCCGCCACTTCCTTGGGTGCACGGCCCCGGCCGACGTCGCCGAGGACCCAGCTCATGAGGCGGAGGATGGGTCGACGGTCGGGGAGCCACCATCGGCTGAGATCTGGTCGGCGGGGAAGAGGGTGAGGATGCAGTCGCCCGCGTCGCGCCAGTGCAGGACGCAGCCCGGGTTGAGGATGATGGACACCCCGTTGCCGGTCTTCGTGGCCCACCCGACGCCGACCACGGTGTAGGCGCCCGAGGTCTTCGACTTCATCAGCAGGCGGTGGGAGGGCTTGTTGGCGGCCATCTACCCGCCCTCGGGGATGAAGGCGGCCGCGTCGGGGAGGCGCTCCCCGAGGGCCGGGCGGTGCCACTCGCCCGACGGGAGCTGGAAGGCCACGTCGGTGAACACGTCGACCTTCCCCTTGTGGGGCCCAGCGGTGATCTTCAACGCGGTGGGGACCGTCAGCACGAACACCTGCGCCTTGTGGGCGGCCGCCGTGGCGTCGACGACGCGGATGAGGTCGTGGCGTGCGGCCTCGGTGTCCTTCGGGGCGACCTGGCGGATGCAGGTAGCCCACGCGTCGGGGGGAACCTCGGGGCTCTGCGCGCGCGTCCAGCCGGTGGGGGTGAGAGACATCAGGGCCTCGGGGGAGAAGGGGGTGCGCTCGACGCCGGGATCCGCAAGCATTTGTTCGGAGTCTGAACCGCCGCGTGGGCGAGGACCCGTACGGCGCCGAGCGCACCACGTGGTGGTAGTAGCCGGCGGCTACGCGACGCCGTCGCAGTCCGTGGGTCCGTCGCTGTCGGTGTCATCGAAGCGCGCGAGCGCCGCGTGCAGGTCCGCCATGGGGTCGGCGGCGCCCACGATGGCCTTCACGAGCGCGCGCTTCAACACTCCCTCGTAGACGAGCTGGGCGCGGAGGCGGGCCGCGTCGTCGCAGTCGCTGATCTCCACGCGCAACAGGGCCGGGGGGAGGGACGGGCCAGCCTCGGGGCCGTCGCAGTCGCGGTTACGGCGCATCGGGGGCCTCCTCCTTCAGAGTGGGCCCGTCGCCGTCGTCCTTGTCCGTGCGCGGCGGGAGTTCACCGTCGCCGAGGGCCGTGTGCTCGTGGCGGTCGTAGACCACCCAGCCAGGTGCATCACCGTTCGGTTGGAGCCGGTAGCGGTGGGCGTCGCAGTCCTCGTCGTCGCAGTTGTCGGCCCCTACGTTCCCGCACGTGTCGCACCAGACGAGTGGCCCGTGGCAGGCGCCGGCCATCGGGCAGCCAGCCTCCGCGGCGCACACCTCCCCGTGCGAAACGGGCACATGGAAGGCCACCGTCCGGAGCTTTGGGTTGCCAGACACCACATGCACGAGGTCGTCGCAGTCGTAGGCCGCCGCGGGTGTACAGAAGTCGGCCACCTCGGTGATCACGTACCAGCCGACGGTTTCCTCCAGGCGGCCGTCGTCGCGTTGGACGCGAAGGGCGCCCTCGTGCTCCACGACGACACCGAAGAGCGGGGTGTCCAGATACGCACGTTGGACGCGCGCGCCCGGCACGATTCCGGCGGTTCCGCCAGCCATGTTACGCCTCTGCCAGCGGAAAGAGCTTCACCGTCGACAGGTGACGGGCGGGCCGGAAGCCCGCGGCGTTGAGCGGGGCGCACACCGTGTTCTGCCAGCCGCTCTCGGTGAGATAGCTGTCGATCCGGGTGGAGCCGTGGCCCTGGCAGAGGCCGACGGGGAGCTCCACCCGGTGGACGTTGGGCGACCGCATCGAGCGGATCAGCAGCACGGGGGCGTGGACGGCCTGTTCGGGGCAGTCCGTGAAGCCGCACAGGCCGTCGCGCGCGCCCAGGGCCGCGGACACCGTCTCGGCGGACAGCGGGGCGTTCACCGGGTCGAGGATCTGCGGGGCCGGGGTACGCGCGCCGTCCACCGCCTCCTGGAGCACGGCCACCGCCTCCTCGGGCGTCGGGGCCTCCTCGCCCGCGACGGGCGCGGGGAGGCCAGGCTGCTGGATGGTGACGGACCCGTGGTCGCGGAGGCAGGCCAGCACATCCAACACCGTGTAGAGCCTCGCCCCGGTGCGCGGGTCGTAGTGCTCCAGACGGGCCAGCTCGCGCTCTACGTTGCCGATGAGCGCTTTCGACTTCTCGACCGTGGTGAAGGTACTGGGGTCCTTTGCCTGGAGGGCTGCGTACTCGTCGTCGGGGACGTGGCGCCCGTCGGGGCCGACGGGAAGGCCACGGGTGGGCTCGGGCGGGGCGCCAGCAAGGGCCAGCGTGAGGAGGACGGGAGAGATGGGACGCACGAGGGGTACTCCAGGGTGGGGGTGAGAAGACTACTCGGCGGAGAGGTCGGGCAGGAGCTCGGTCACCGAGTCGTCGATGATGGGCTCGAGTCCCTTCTCCCACGGGTCGACCGGAGTAGCGGCGAGGTGGTCCTTCACGCGGAAGTGCAGGTCCGGCGGGGTGGGGGCGGTGTCGGCGAGCGACTCTGCGCGCTCGTCCACACGGAAGCGGGCCAGGAGTTGGTCCACCATTCCGTCGCGCAAGCCCGCCTTCAGCCCATCGCGCCAGGCCGGTTCGAGCACGCGGGGAGGCGGAATGACCTTCCCGCCGAACCGCTCCATTTTCTCGTCGAGCCACGCGATCAGTTGTGTGGGCCGCATCGCATTGAGCTCCACACGCTGCTTCTGGAGCCAGTGGGCCCAGCCACCGCGGTGCTGGTGCACGTAGGACGCGACCGAGATCCGCTTCGTCTCCTGACCCTTCTTCCGGATCACATCCTCGGGAGCAAGGCCCATCTCCAGGGCCTCCCAGGGGTCGAGACCGAGATTGTGGACAGTGACGCGCCGCGCACCACGAGCCAGCGACCCCTCCACGAGCTTCTCGTAAATCATCGTTCCATACGCGTCCGCGTCGTGGACGCAGAAGAACTCCAATGGCTCGTCGTTGAGAGTGTCACCCAACAGGTCGATCACGTCCTTGACGGCGCGGGTGGCCTGCCCCTGGGCGTGCATGATGACGCAGTCGTGGCGCTCGGCCCACTTGTTGTCTTCGAGGATCGGCATGAAGCCGCCCTTCTCGATGTACAGCACCTTGTTGAAGCGCCACTTCGGACGCTCGTACCCCTCGACATTCATGGTGCCGAGTTCGATGCGTTCGCGGGTGTGTGGGTGGATGAGCATCCCGCGGGGATCGCGGTACATCCCCCTGATGTCGTGGCCCTGCTCCCCTTCGTACTCGGAGATCACCGTGCAGAAGTAATTGTACGAGGGTTCCTTCCGGCCAGTGGCAAGGATGAGTGTCCGCATCTCGTAGTAGAGGTTGCGCAGGGAGAACCGGGTAGTGTGGCCCTCGGACACCGCCTCCACGGCCTCGGGGACGAGGTCGGCAATGATGGCGTTCATCGGGTCGATGGGCTCTTCGTCGGAGAGTACGCGCGTCGCCCGCTTCGCCTTCCCCGTGGCGGATTCGATGGCCTCGCAGATCGGACGGTTGAGCGCGTCCAGGTCGGGCTCCTTCCCGTCAGACGTGATCGGCATGTAAGGGGCCGTCACCGAGACGCGGATCTCCTGCGGCTCCCTGCCGACTTTCGATTCATAACCGAAGTTACAGCCCCAAAATGTAAACGCAGCCCCGACGTGATTTACAGTGACCTTCGCTGTGATTGGCGTGCGATTGACGTACACACGGCAGGACGACTTCTCCCCCTCGTCCAACTTGGTCGCCCAGCACTCGACAACGACAGGGATCACCGCGGAGTACGAGCCGCGCGTGGCATCCAAACGGAGCTCGCCGTATTTCTTTGTGTACCCATGGCAGCGAAACGCCCCCTCCCCCACAGCGCCCAGCGCCCGCACGTTGGGCGCGGGTGCCAGCTCCCGAAACTGCGCAAGGAGCGCTTCGGCCTGGGGCCCGGTGAGGGAGTCGGACCGCTCCTTCAGCTTCCGCGCGTCCTTGAACTTGGACGCTTTGTCGAACATGGCCAGCACATCGCAGACGGGGACCGCGCCCGCCGCGAGGAAGAGGTTGTGCCAGGCGTTCGAGTCGTACCACCAGCACGAGGACTTGCCGGTGTACCCAGCGTCCCCACGCATCGCGACAGCGAGATTCCCCATCCAGAGCGCGTTCTGACCAGCCAGCGCCTCACCGAAGCGGATCGCCACGTGCGTCCCGCGGGCCGACATCTCCTCCAGGTACTCCCAGGAGGTGGTGCCATCGAGCCGTGGGGTGAGGCGGAGCATTCGGCCGCGGGTGCCAACGATGAGCGTCCCGCCCGTGGCGAGGACCGCGCCGGCCACGACGCGCAGGCCGTTCCCGAGCGCGCCACGGGTGGGGAGCCGGAGGAGCTTCGACGAGGTGAGCGGGCGGCCGACAGAGAACAGGGTCGCCAACTCCTCGTTGGTGCCCGGGATGCCCGGGCCGTCGTCGTGGATGAGGACCGTCCCGTCCGCACGCTGGGCGAGGGTCACGCCTGCGCCGGCGTCCAGCGCGTTGTCCACGATCTCCTTCACCACCAGCGCGGCGAGGTTCTTTTCGTGCACGCCTGCCTTCTGGCAGAGGGTGCCGAGGTCGCAGAACAGCTTCCAGTCGGGGCGCTCGAAGAACATCAGCGGTGACTCCGTGCCGTCGTAGTAGCCCCGGCGTCATGTGGCCCGGGATCAGCCCCGCTGGCGCCGGCGCACGGGCCTCGCAGCCAGGTCCGGGAAGAGGAGGCCCTGGCGGTGGTCGGCGACGTTGTAGACGGGCCCCTCGGGCTCGGCGTTCACGGGAGGGGCCTCTTCGTTCACGGACTCGCCCGTCGCGTTCACGCCGCACACGGCCGGAGGGGTGGACGAGTCGGGCTCCATGGGGGCGATCTCGTCCGCCTCCGCGAGAGGCGTATCGGCCGGTGCTACCTCGATCGCGTCCAGGGGTGGAAGAGTCACCCCGGAATCGGCCGCGAGCTCGTCGACCGCGCCGCGGATGCGAGCGAACATCCGCACCAGGGCGTCCGCCTCTTGGGCAGCGAGCGGAGGCGTCGCGTCGAGGCTGGCCTGGGGGACGGGCCAGCACATCCAGGGTGCGTACAGGGCCCCGTTGATCTTCGCGATCTTCAGCACCGCGGGGTCGATGTCCTGCCCGGTGAGGACCATGCAGTAGTCGGAGGCCACGAGCTGCATCCGGCCCGTCCCCATCGCGCAGTCGTTCATCGTGCGCTTCCGCGGGTCGGGCTCGTCGCCCATCGTCATCTGCGCCATCAGCCGGCAGAGGGACATCGGGGTTGGGTAAAAGGCGTGCATGTTCCAGCCGGAACCTCCCTTGTACTCGGCCATCACCTCCCCAAGATGGTCGTACGGGTACGCCAACCAGTAGCCCCAGCGGTTCGGGAAGCTGCAGCGCGGGTCCGCGTGCAGCCCCCACACGTAGGGGAGCATCCACCCGCGGTACGTCCAGGGCTTGCGCTCGTCTCCCACGAAGGGAAGGCGGCCGTGCTCCTGGAGGTGCGCGACGAGATCAGGGTCGAGGGGAGCCAGGGGACCTCCGCGCGCCCGAACGGGACGCCGCGGGGGTAGTAGCAACGCGGATCCGCTGGTCGGGCGGCGTGGGATCTGGTACCCACCGGGCCGGGGGGATGGTCACTGTCGAGACGTTCGACCCGCACAGGCAGTGGTCCTCGAAGACGGCGCGGCCCCACTCGGTGATCCGGAACCCCTTCTGCGTCGGGTCGGTGATCAGCCCGTGGCGGGCGAACACGCGGAGCATGTCGCGCCGCTGGTCCATCGTCATCCCCATCTCGTGGGCGATCTGAAGGGGGCGTTCCGCCCCGCTGTAGAGGCAGCAGAGGGTGAGGAGCTGGGGCGAGTGATCCCGAAGCTCGAAGCTCATGTGGCGAGCGCCCAAGCCGGAAGGTGGCCGCGCGGGACCTCAACCTGGAAGCGCGACTGCTTCCCGGTGGCCGGGAACGGCGCGGGGAACCACGCCGCGTGGGAGATCTCGGACAGGTAGCGGGCGTGGATGTCGTCGAAGCAGGCTCGACGCTGGAGACCGGCCTCGGTGTGTCCGTCGCGGATCCAGACGTGGGTGTCCGTCCTGCCGATGAGCTCTCCCGGGCGCCAGGTCCGCTCGATGTACACGACACCCAGCGCCATCCCGCGGTCGTCCTCGGGCCAGCCGGGCGGGCGCGGTGGGACGCGCAACCCCCAACGCGAGAGGTCGTAGTCGACGCAGCGCGCGAGCGTGCGGTGGATGACGAGCACGCCGGAGAACCCCGACAGGATCGACCCCTTACGGGTCTCCAGCGTCTTTTCGCCGTCAACGACGAGCGAGGCCCAGGGATCGTGCAAGGAGGCGCAGGGGAGGAGGATCATGGGAGGGCTGCTCCGTACAGGGTGACGTCCCAGCCGGCGCCCACCAGGTGGGGAGCGAGCACCCGGAGGTGACATCCCTGGTCGGGCCGGCAGGTACAGACGAGGAAGGCGCGGGTGCGAACCACGCCCACCTCACCGTCGTAGCCCATGAAGCGCCACGCCCCAGGAGCGAAGTCGCCGCGGGCGACGTGTTCCACGAAGCGCGCGTCCAGGGCGGCCGTGTAGCGGTCGAAGGCGCCGCCGTCCCGATGGAAGAGCGGCATCGCCCGGGCGGCCAGCGCCGCGTCCATGAGCGCGAGTTCGGCGCCCTGCGCGCACGCGTGGAGGGCCCGGCCTTCGGTGAGGTTGGCTACCCACGCGGGCGTGCGCGCCATCGCGGAGAGCGCGTCGGCCTCGGGCGGAAGCATCCCCGCCGCGGTGAGGTGGACGACGGGCACGGCCTACCTGACGAGCGTAGGCGTGGGCGGGTGGGTGGGCGGCTTCCGCATCGCGCGGCCCGCCGCGACGACGTCGACGACGCCGACGAACAACAGACCCTCGGCGGCGAGGCAGAGGACGATGCCGACGAAGATGGAGGTGGGGTCGAGGGTGAAGGTCATCATGGCAGGTACTCCCACAGGCGGAAGCGGAAGAAGATCGCGAGCGGCAGAAGGACACACCAGGTGAAGGTGAGCGCCTTGTTCCAGGCCGCGGCCTCGGGGTCGTCTCCAGCGTTGGAGATGTGGTCGGGGTGGAAGATAAACAGCATGGACAGGGCGTTCAGCAACATCAGCGCTCCAGTGGACTACTTCTTGGTGGGGTCGAACAGACCGGGGGCTTGGTCCCCACGACGGGGCGAGGCCCGCGTCCCCTCGGGTTCGGGCGCGAGCGACCGCTGGGCCGCTGTGCCGCCCTCGTGGCGCCGACGATGGGAGGCAGCCACCTCGGACTTCACCTGGGCGACGCCGTCGGGGGTGTCGTAGGCGGACTGCCCGCGGCCCCACGCCGCACCCGGCCACGCCCAGCCGTCCCAGGGTCCGTAGATCCGCCGGAAACCCGGGAGCATGAACTGCAGGACGCGGTAGCGGGTGTCGAGCGTCAGGAACGTCTCGCGGGCCTTCCGCACCGCAGCCTCGCACGCGGCCTCGGCGAGCTGGTGGGCGCCGAGCGCCTCACCGTACTGCTTGATCCGGTCCTTCCACTCGTTCGAGAAGCCGACGATCCGGTCCCTACGGCACACCTCTTCCGCAGCCAGCGCCTGCTTGTAGCCGACGCGCGCCTGCGCGAGTTCGATGCCCGCGAGCAGGTTCATCGCAGCTGCCCGGAACTCGGGGGTGGCGCGCTCGAGGATGCCCTGCACCCGCCGCCAGTCGTCGAGCTCTGACCCGTACAAGTGTGCCTCCCACGTCAGCCAGAGATCCTTGTCACCCAGTCCGACGTACCCACGTTCGAGGATCGTCGGTGGTTTGCTCACCCCTCGTCCACGGCCCGCACGAGGAACGCGTCCACCAGGAGCCGGTGCGCGCCGTGCGGGTCCGGCTCGGGGGAGACGTCCGCCTCCCAGCCGTTCGGGAGGCACAGCTCGTAGACCGCCCCCTCGGTCTGCGCGATGGCGCCGTACGTCCGGAGGAAAGCCGCCGCCTCGGCCTGCGTCTTCCAAGCCAGGGACTCGAAGCTCGCCTTGTCAGCTTTGCGGTCCCACCGAAAGCCCATCTTCGTCTCGGGCCGATGCGCCGCCCACGCGGCCGCGACAGCTTCGCGCGACGCCTCCGTACCGATCGTGTACGCCGTCCGTCCTGGTTCCTGCATCGCCGCCTCCTACGCGGACCACCGCCCGCGTCGAGGTAGTAGCCCGGGCACCTACGCACCGGTGTCTGGCGCACGCTACCGTAACGATCCAGGTTCACCGGGCATGGTACCGAAGACGCGATCAAACCAGCGCGTGCTGACACCGAAAGCGACGTCGTCGGTGAGGTGGTGGATCATGTGGTGGCGGCGGATCCCGCGGAGCCACCGGGGGAGCCGGCCCCGGTGATGGGCAGCCCCGTGGGCGCCCTCGTAGATGAGGTACCCGAGCACCAGGCCTGCGACGACCGGGCCGGGGAGGGCGAGCCACAGGGCCCCTGCCACCGGGAGGGAGTGGGACAGCGGGACGATCCGCCGGCCGGGATCGCTTGGGAGCCGGTGATGGGCACCGTGGATCCGGTCGTAGGCGGCAGGCCACCAACGGGAGGCCGCGTGGAAGCCCCAGCGGTGGACGATGTACTCCACCAGCGGAAAGCCGAGGAACCCCAAGACGATCCCCCAGGACGGGCGGGCGACCGCCGCGGCGAGGATCACGTAGACGGCCCCCACGAGGGCCGCGGGCGGACGGGTGAGGACGTGGCGGGGGCGCCAGGGGCGCCGCGCCGTGCGGGCCGCACGCGGGCCGTTCACGGGGCCTTCCCGGCGCCCGGGCGGGGACGGTCCCCGACGTAGCGGAAGGCCGCCACGGCACGGTCGTGGCCCCCGTAGCCGGCGGCCGCCGCGGTCAGCTTCCCGTTGCGCTTGTTGGTCGCCTCCATTGACGCGCGGGATCGGGCCTTCGAGCCGCCGCCGAGCTGCTGCGAGACGGTCACCCAGCGCGGGCTACGACGCAGGGCCGCGATGAGCCCTGGGTGCGACGTGTGAATGATCCCCGTCATCCGCTTGGAGTAGTGGTTGTCGCCGTCGAGCCACATTTGCGCGACCGCCTCCAAGAAGCGCATCCCGACGCCCGCGCCCTGCCACTCGGGCATGACGACCATCCGGCAGAGGCGAGCCGCTTTGAGCCCGGTGGTGGTGGACACCGCGACGTGAGCTACCAGGGTGCCGTCGACCGTCGCCACGTAGTTCTTCGCGGCGATCATCTTCGGCAGCTTCAGGTAGTGATGGACTTCAAATAGAGGCCAAAGGGCCCAGTTCGTTTGGTGGATGTCCAGCTTGATGTCGGGTCGGCGTTGAACCGACCTCCACTGGAACGACCATGTTCCGGTGTCGAGGATCCAGTCGGGCTGCAGCCAGTCGATGATGTCGTAGTGACAGGCGAGCACGACAGCCCGGCCAGAGGGCTTGCGGCGCCACGCCTTCGAGAAGGCGTTCGCGCCCACCTGGGCTACCTGCCGGTCCACCACGGAGGTGAACTCGTCGATCACGATGTCGCCGGTCGTGTCGAGGAGCGCCCGGGCGAGCTCGGCACGGAACTTCTCCCCGCCGGACAGGACGTGGAACGGACGCAGCCAGGACGGGACGGTGCCGAGCCCCACCGACGAGAGCGCCCCCGTCACCTCGTCGAAGGAGAGCCCGGTCCCCATCGCGTCGACGATCGGCTGGTCGGCGGGCCAGTCGTAGCCGCGGAGGTACGCGGCCTCGCCGAGCAGCTGCCGTCCGAGGGTCGTCTTGCCTGTCCCCGACGGCCCGATGATGGCGCCGATCCGCCAGGGCTTCGCCTCGTGCGGCACGTCCACGGAGATCACGTGCTCGGCCGCCTGCTCGGGCGAGACGTTGAACAACGAGCGCACCCGGTTCGTTCGGTACGTGTCGCCCAGGGGCGTGCGGACGGTGATCTCGTACTTCATAGCGCCAACACCTTGACCTCGTAGCCGAGGCCCTCCAGGTGCTCGTACACCTCCTTCTGGTGCTTCTCATCCCGGCACCGCACGAGCACCGCGTACTTCTCCTCGTACTCGATCCCCTCGTCACCGAGTCCGGACGGATCGCCTCCTGTGGCAAGGAGCGCCTTCATCTCGCGCTCCGTCCAACCGATGGACCCCAGGTCCACCTCGGCTGCCGCCGCGGCCGCCTCGAGATCCCGCAGCACCGCGACGAGCCCCGCGTCGTCCCACTCGGCCAGCTCCCCCAGGCGGTTGTCGGCGAGGGCGTACGCATCGGCCTCTGCCTCGGAGGTGAACTCTACCTCCCGAACGGGGACGAGCCCCGGGCCGGGAGCGTGCCGCGGGGTGTAGTTCGGATCCTCGGCGAGCAGCGTGTCGCCCGCAACGAGACGCTTCCGGGAGGTCCACACCACCACCGGCGCGATGAACCCGAACGCCTGGATCGACCGCGCGACGGCGTCTGTCGCGGGGTTGTCCCCGTCGTTCTTCCGTGGGTTGCGGGCCCATCGCTGCAGGTCGTCGATGTGGACCCAACGTGCGGCCGAGGCCACTTCTTGCGCGGCGCGTCGCGCCCGTGTGGCCCTCTTCCGGCCCGGTTCCTCTGACACGAACAGACCCCCAGCGGCCGCGAACCATACCCCAGGATTCGGGCCCCTACGAGGCCCAGCGAACGAGGACCACCACCACAACGACGAGCTGTGCCGCGCAGGCCGCCAGCGCCAAGACGAGGAGCCAGGTCCACCAGCGCGCCCACCGTCCCAGCACATCCGGGAGGGCCAGGACGCGCTCGGGGACCGGCATCGAGATCGTGGGGGTGAACTCGATGATCGGTCGGAGCGGGTTCGGCGGAAGCATGATGAGCCCCACCGTGTGCTTCTCTTCCCCCTCCCGACCCTCGGCCAGGATCATGACCGTGCCGATGCTGTACCCCTTCTCGACTAACGCCTGAAAGGCGGGATCGCGGACCTCGGCAGGGAGCTGCAGCGCATCCATCTTGTGGAAGACGGGGACGAGAGGAGTGGTCACGAGGTGGCCTCACGGGTGGAGCGGCGCAGCGAGCGGCCGCGGGGTGGAGCGGGGGGCGCGAGGAGCCCCTGCGTGGGCTCGCCGCGAAGGAAACGTCCGGCGTCCTCCAAGTCGCGGGACACCGGGAACGGCGGCAGAGCAGCCTTCAACGTGCCCCAGGTCTGGCCGTGGTCGAGGAGCCGCTTGTCGAGGATGACCAGCGCGCCGCGGTCGGTCTGCGCCCGGATGAGGCGGCCGCCGCCCTGGGCGAGCTTCATCGCGGCCTGGGGGAGCGCCCGCAGGTCGAAGCTCGAGCCCCGGCCCGCGCGCGACACGAGGAGCTCACCCACCGCGTTCTCCACGGGGTCGTCAGGCCGACCGAAGGGGGCCTTGTCGATGACGACGCAGCGGCAGTTGTCCCCCTGGACGTCGAGGCCCTGGAAGAAGCTCGAAGTCGCCACCAGCACGCCGTTGTCTTCGTTCGTCTTGAACCACTCCCGAAGCTCGCCACGGCCCTCCTCGCCCTGCACCTTCACCGGGAAGGCCGTACCGCAGGACTTGTCCCGCAGGCCGTTCGCATAGAGCCACATCATGCGGATCGACGTGGACAGCACCAGCACGCCCCCGCCGACCTGGTTCACCAGATCGATCACCGTGCAGACCGCGTGCTCCGTCCAGGCGTCCTCCTTCGGCGAGGGGCCGTGCGGGATGATGAGCACCCCCATCGTCGCGAGCGGGTACGGGGACGGCAGGCGCTTCTCGTAACGAGGCACCGGCGCGGTGTTCGCCTCCCCTTGGAGGCCCAGGGAGAGGCGCAGGGCCGGGAAGAGGGGCACGGTCGCCGAGGTGAGGACCGAGACAGGGTAGGCCCGGGCGAGCGCCTCGGTGGCCCACGACACGTCCGCGGGCAGCAGCGACACGACAAAGCGGTCGTCCCTGGTGGTGTCCTTCGCCTTCCGCCGCTCGCAGTAGATCGCCCACGGCCCCTCGGAACCCAGCCACGTCTCGTAGGGGAGACCGTCCGCCACCGCGGCGTACCGTTCCTGCAGGCTGCAGAGCCGCATCCACGCCTTCGCCGCCTTCGCCCCCTCCTCGGTGCGCTCGGGGTCCGACGACGAGTACTTCGGCGGGTGCATCATGTCCCCGTCGCGGAAACACCCCAGGCGCTGGCAGTGCCCTTCGAGCGCGTCGATGAGGTCGACGATCCCGTCGGAGTACGTGTCCGCTTGCCCCTGGTCAGGCCCCAGCCATCCCTGGGACAGCACAACCGGAGCGTCCTGCTTCTTCCCGTTGGGCGCCTCGGGGACGTGGAGCTTCCAGTACTCGCCCACCTTCAGCGCGAGCCAGCGCACCGCCGCCTCGAGCTTCGGCTGCGTCTCCGCCTCCGGGAACCAGGTCTGCAGCACCTTCGCCATGCCACGCCCGGCGCCGTCGGTGAGGGCGCGCGCCTGGGTGGAACGCAGGGAGTTCTCGAACTCGTGCATCTCGTCGATCGCAAGCAGGCAGCAGCGCATCGGCCGAGCGAGCGTGATGTAGTGGTGGTTCGTCACGATGACGTGGGCCTTGGCGAACCCGTCGATCGCGGCCCGCCAGAAGCAGAACTTGCCGTCGCCGCCCTTGGTGTAGTGGGCACACCCCTGCCCCAAGCATTCGTCGCTGGTGGCGCTCACGTCCTGCCAGATCTCGGAGACGTCGAAGTCCACCGACTCCTTGTCGCCGTCGCAGTCGTCCTCGCGCATCCAGGCCAGCGCCCGGTCGATCCGCCGGTCGAAGCCCCCGCCGAGCGTGCGGATCTTCCAGCGGCAGAGGTAGTTCTGCCGCGACTTCAACAACCGCACGTCCAGGGTGACACCCAGCATCTCCGCGATGGCCGGGATGTCCTTCCGAACGATCTGCTCCTGCAGCGCGATGTTGGCGGTGGTAACGATGAACTTGTCGGGCTCCTGTGGGCCCTTCGGCATCTGCGTCTCGTCCGCGCCGGCCTCTTCGAGTTCCTTCCTCTTCTTCGCCACCGCAGCGACGGCCTTATCGAACCTCGCCCGCGCGCGGAGCGTCGCGAGCACCCCGACGATCCCATAGGCCAGGGACTTGCCGGTGCCGCAAGGCGCCTCGGTGATCCCCCAGCTGGGCGTCTTCGGGATGAAGCGCCCGTCTGTGCCGCGGTCGGGCGCGCCCGCGTACCCGTCGACCTGGCGGGCGATGTCGAGCGACATCTCCACCTGCATGGAGCGGATCTCCCAACCCCGAGCAGCGAGAGGACCATCCGGCCCATAGAAGTCGCGGACGATGGCCTCGAACGGCTCGTCTGTCTCGATGGCGCGAATCGCGAGCGGGTGCATGAAGTCATCCTCGTGTTGCGTCGGACCGAAAACGACGACGCCCCGGGCGTAGTAGCCCAGGGCGTCCGGACGGCCGGGGAGAGGCGCTACGCGAGCGCGGTCGGGCCGCCCTGGCGGACCGGCGCGGACGACGCGCTACCGCCCTCCCTCGGGACCTCCTCCTCGCCCTCCCCGGTGCCATCCCCAGCCGCGCCGCCTGGGGCCTTCGCAGAGAGCAGCTCGATGGCGCGCTCCACGATCTTCGTGGTGAGGGTGTGGGCGCCCTCGCTCGGGGTGCCATCGGCGAACGCCTCGCCCACGGCCTGGGTGAGCGCGGACCACGAGGGGATGAGGCCACGCTTCTTGCAGCGCTGCGAGAAGGACTTCGTGCACTTCTCGAAGTCGACCTCGGCAGGCTTCCAGAAGCTCTTCACGCCCGCGATGTCGAAGACGTGCTCGGTGCCGAAGTCGTTCACGATGACGGTCACCGCGGCCGCGTCCTCGTCGTTGACCTCCACCGCACGGCCGAACACCGTCGTGCCGTCCTCGATGCCGCACACGATGTCGCCGATCGCGGGCACGGGGCGCGCCTCGCCCTTCTTGCCCTGGAACATCGTCTGCTGGGCGCCCTCGTAGATCACGTGGACGTTCGAGCGGAGGAGCCGGGTGAAGGCCATCGAGGTCTCGGCCGTCTGGCCGCCGAAGGCCACGCGCACGGTGAGCTTCGTCTCCCGCTTCGACGCACGGAGCGTCCCGGTCAGGATCTCGCCCGCCCCCTTGAACACCACTCGCCCGGACTTCGCGTCAGCCAGCTCGAAGTGCGCCTGCCTGATCTCGGGGGTGACCGTCACCGACGTCTTCCAGTTCGTGTCCTCCTGGCTGGCGCGCAGGTACATGTCCTTCGCCCCCGGGATGAGCTCGGCGAGGACCGCCGCCTCCGCGGTGTTGGCGATGGGGAACACGAAGTCGGCGGTGTGGATGTAGGTGTTCTCGGTCGAGCCATCGGCCTTGACTCGAAACTGATTGAACAGGGCATCCGCTTCCGACTTGGCGAGAGCGAGGTTGAGTACGGACAAGGGGCCTCCTGGGTTGGGTGCCGAGGGGTAGTAGCCTGGGCCCTGACGCGCCACAGGTCCAAGCGCAAATTCGTCATCCGCCCGGGTCGTCGTCGGGATCCTGGCCGCCCCCCTCGGCCGCAGGGGCATCCCGGCGCAGGCGACGGCGGGGCGACCCGTCCGGAGGGGCAGCGGCCCGGCGGGCACGAGCCGCACCTGGTGCGCGTGCGGAGCCCGTCTCGTCGGCGTCGGGGTGTGCGCCCTCGCGTGGGACGAGGAGCCCATCGCGGCCAGCGGGCGTCTCGCCCCACTCGTCGGCGTACGTGCAGCTCCCTGGGTCGAAGGCCAATGGGATGTCGACGCCCGCGGATCCGAACTCCGACCGCACCTTCTCCACCCACACCCGCGCCTGGGGCCAGGGACGCTTCACCTTCCGGCCCTTCTCCCAATTCGGGTTCTCGCGGGTGACCACCAGGATGTCGTCGGACTCCTGGCGGATCGCCGAGGCCCCCTTCAAGTCCTTCATGGTGACGCGCGAGAACTTGCCAGGGATCTCCTTCCCTTGGTTGGACGGGTGCACCACCAGATAGATGATGATGTCCATCTCCTTCGCCACCAGCGCCATCGCCCGCATGACGGCCTGGATGGCGAGGCGCTCGTCCCGCGCGTCGGGATCGATCAGGAACCCCAGGTGATCCACCAAGAACTGACGAATGCCGAGGCGCCGCTTGCAATAACGGAACACCTCGATCAGCTTCTTTGGATCGATGTTTCCGTAGTGCTTCAGGATGTGGAGCGGCATCGCGGCGAGCTCGCCCGCGGCCGCACGGCGCCGGTCCTTCGACACCTGGGTGAAGTCCTTCTGCACCTGGATGCGCATCAGCTTCTGCAGTGTGCCGATCGGCTGCTGCTCGAAGGAGGTCACCAGGACAGCGTTCCCCTGGCGAGCCTGCTGGTACATCAGCCAGGTCGTGAAGGTCGTCTTCCCCTGCCCCGACTCGCCGGTGACGGTGATGACGCCCGGGCGGAAGCCGCCCACCGCGGCGTTGAGCTTTCGGGAGCCAGTGGGAACGCCGCGGAGCCGGTCGGGGTGCTCGATGAGCACCTCGAGATCGTCCAGCAACGCGTCCGGCTTCACCACCTCGATGTCGTGCGCGGGCGTGGTGTGCGCGAGCGCCAGCCCGATGTCGTCCGCGTCGATCCCCTCGGCGAGACAGTCCCCCGCGTCCTTCCGCGGCAGCTTCGCCCGCTCGCACCGATAGGTGCCGAGTACCTCGGACGCCTTCTTCCACCCCTTGTCGCCATCGGGGTCGGGGTCGTAGAGCCCAACGATCCGGTCGTACGGCTCCAACAGATCCGTCCACCCCTCCTCCCAGGTCCCGGCGCCCGCGGTGCCCGACACCACGTTGACCGACCAGCCGTACGACATCATCGCCAGCCGATCAAACTCGCCCTCTACCAACAGGATCGGCGAGCCCTTGTCTGGGGAGAGGGCGTGTGACCCGTACAGCGGGAGCGGCCGGTTGTAGCAAGCGCGGTACTCCCGACACTTCTTGCAGCCCAGCGGCGACTGGCAGTACTCACACGTCCCCACGATCGGCACGGAGCGGAACTTCATGTTCACGACTTCGCGCGTCTCGTTCGGGAGCGGGATGGTGACGTAGGGCCGCCCAGCCTCGTTCACCCACACCTTGCCTTCGTAGACGAGCACCCCGATGCCGGCCTCGTCGAGCGCCGCCGGCGACAGCTTCCGGTGCTGGAGCAGGTAGGCCATCGCCGCCGCCACCATCGGGTCGTCCTTGTGATCTTCGATCGCAGCGCAGCACTTCTGCGCGAGGTCGGGCGCCCACTGGAATTGCGGTGCCTTCCCGCCACCACCACCGCCCCCGAGCGAGCGCCCGCGTGAGGCCTCTCCGCGGGCGGGCGCGGGGCCGTCGCCATCGGTGTCCGATGGAGGAGGGGCCGTGCGGCCCAGCTTGCGAATGGGCTTCCCCATCAGCGCGGCCACCGACTGCACCGAGCCAGCGGGGGAGCCGCCGCGGCGCCGGTCGTGGCCTGGCTCCTCGGACACGAGGCGATGCTCCAGCGCCCAGCGCCGGAGCTCGGCCCAGCCCTCGGTATCGAGGCCCGTGCAGCCCCGGCCGAGCACCTTCCAGGCCACCAGCTCGAGCACGTCCCCCTGCGCTTGGCACGCCCAGCACTTCCACCCGGCGGACCCACGATCGAGCCCGATCGGCGGCCGGGGGTCTGCACCGCCGCGCTTGTCCGCGTTGCACTTGGGGCAGGGGGTGAGCGCGCGCGCCCGCACCGTCATCCCCAGGTAGCGGGTGGCGATGTCGGTGACGGGGTGCTCCTTGAAAGCGGCGATCCAGCCGTCGCTCATCACGACCTCGGCGGGCGACGCAGGGAGTGCCCGCGGAAGGGCTGCGGTTCCGACCGGGCCGGGGGTGGGGGAGACGCCTGCGCCTCGGGGGCTGGCGCGCCGCGCACGCGACGGAGGGAGTGTCCGTACACAGGCGGAGGCTCGACTCGGGCAGGGAAACCAGGATCCAGGCGTGCGTCACACTCGGGCTCGTCGCCGTCGTCGTCATCGTCCTTCGGGCCGTCGGGATCGTGTGGGTCCTCGCCGTCGACCCAGGCCAACGCACGCTCCACGCGGTCGTCCAGCGTCTTGACCCGAAGCAGGTTCTCCAGGTCGAGGTACTCGCGCTGCTCGGCGTTCCCGCCCCGCCAGAAGCGAGCCTCCGGGGTGTCCGACTCGAAGGCGTAGCGCATGAGCGCGCAGAGGGTTTCCCCAGTCTGCGACCGGAGCCGCGCGTACAGGAGCTTCTTTCGGGTGTCGGTGAGGGAGCAGCGATCCGGAGAGCGTTGGTAGCTCCGCCAAAGTTCGAACACCGCCTCTGCCTGTGCGTTTACGTCGCGCTCATCCTTCTTCTTCATCCTGGACTCCCTGCTTGCCGCCGCGGAACCCATACTCCATGAGCCCCGCGGCATCGGTGACGTGGTCGAGCTTCTTCCGCTCGACGCCGTGCAGCCGCATCACGGCGTCGAGGAAGGGTACGAGGGGTGGTAGCCGAAGGGGCATCTCTCGGAGGGACACGCGCTTCGCACGGTCGCGCGGCGTGCGCGGAGGGAGGTGGAGCACCGCAGCGCGCCACTCCGCGGGCTGGTCGAGTGTGGGCCGCCCAGTATGGATCTCCATCGGCCCTACGAGCCGGCCGATCGTCATCGCGATCGAGAGGCCACTCCTGGGGTTCTTCGGGGTGACGTGCGGGCCCTCCACCCGCAGGCGCCAGCTCGGCGCACCCGAGCGCGCGCTCATCCCCTTGCGGATGAGCACCCCGATCGCGTTGAGCGTCGGGAGCACCTCCCGGCGCTCGTGCAGCACGGACTCGCCCGGCACGGACTGCACGACGCACACCTCGAACACGTCCTGCAGGAGCTGGCGCCGCGGGCGCCACGTCCAGAGCACGGTCGGGACGGGCCGGCGCTCGCCGGCTACCTCCACCCCGACCGGAGGCGCCGCGAGGGCCGCACCCGTCAACCCAGGATCAATCCCCAGGATCCACAGCGCCTCGCGGTTCATGGGCGATTAGAACGGGATGTCGTCGTCGGGCGAGTACGGCGGCGCGTCGTCGGGGGGCGCGCCACCACCACCGCCGCCACCGCCACCGCCACGACGACGGGCATCGTTACCACCGCCGCCATCACCGCCACCGCCACGAGCGCCCTGACTGCGCGGGGCCCCACCGCCGCGGGTCTGCCCGCCAGACGCGGTTTGTTCCCCAGGCTTCTTCCTGGGGTTCTTCGCGCGCCACTCCATGTACTTGTCGAAGTCGGCCACGCCCGCGTCGATGAGCTCCTCCCAACCGTCCTGGGCCACCTCGTAGGTGGTGCAGCGATTGAAATACGCCGGGATGTACCGGGTGCGCTCGACATACGTGTCGGCCTTCGTGGTGATGCGACATGCCCCGAGCCCGTTCTGCAGCATGCGGTCCACCTCGGCGTCGACCTTCTCGTCGAAGGGCTCGTCCCAGCCCATGGCGATGGCGAGATCGGCGAGATCTCCCATGTTGCCCGTGAGCCAGAAGTCCTTGTCGACGATGCACCCGACGATGTCGCCGTCCTCCTCGCGCCAGCCGCGCGGCTCCTCCAGGACGACGAACCGGATCATCAGCCCCGGTGTGCCCTTCCCGGACGATTCGAACCGCTCGTACCCGACCGGTGCGGCGATGAAGCCCTTCACCTCCATCTCGAGCCGCGGGAGGCGGTCGCCGCCGTCCCCGCTGTCCCAGCCCTTCTCCTTCCGTTCTTCCTTCCTTGCCCTTGGATCTACCGGCATCGCTGCCTCCCTGCTTGCGGTGGTGTGTGGTGGGGGTTCGCCCCCGCCGCGATCGTAGTAGCCCCGATCGCGACGGACGCGCCCCGATCAGAATTCCTCTTCGACCTCTTCATCATCGGTCTCGGCATCCGCCTCGGGAGGCGTAGCCTGCGCAGCGCTGCGCCCCCCGAGGCGCCGGCGCGCGGCCCCTGGAAGCTTCGCCCCCGCGGCCTGCCCCAGCTCCGTGCCGTCCGCGATGGCGGTCAGCCACGCCTCCAGATCCGCCTCGACGATGCCCGCGACAGGTCCGAACGACTTCGTGTGGAAGCGCTCGTCGGCGTCGACCAGCACGTAGCGCTTCACCTTCCCGGCCTGGTCGAGCGCCACCTTGTAGAGGTAGCCGACGATGTTGAAGTAGGCCGAAATGCTCTGCCGCGTGGCGCCCTGGAAGTTCGGGTACACCCGACGGATCTTGACTCCGCCCTCCTCGTCCTCGATCACGATCGTCAGGGCGAGCATGACGATGATGTAGTCGAGGTCGCGGACCATCCGGAGGAAGAGCCGCATCTTCGACGCGAGCACACCCCAGTCCGCCTGGGTCATCTCTGGCGCGGGCCCCTTCGCCTTGCCGTCTGGCTTCGCGCCAGCCTTCCCAGCGGGGGCCTGCCCCTTCGCGGGTGGCCCCTTGGCCGGAGGCTGCCCTGGCCCCTTCCCACCCTGGGCAGGGGCGGGCACCTTCTTCGAGCGCAGGATCTCGTCGATGAAGAGTTGCTGGATCTCGGTGCCCGAATCGAAGACGATGATCCGCACCCCGGCCGCCTTCAGCCGGCCGCTCGTCGCCATCCTCATGAAGGCGCGAAGCTCGTCCGCTGTGGTGATCCGCGGGGTTCCGTCCTTGCCCTTCCGCCCGGGCACGAGCACCGACCGACCGGTCGCCTTGATCGTGGCGAAGCCCTGGGGCTCCACGAGACAGACGCACACCCCATCGGCGCTCGAAGCGAAGTGGGTCTTCCCGGCGCCGCTGTCCCCCGCGATGAGGATCTTCGGCTTCACGTTCTCCATGCCGACGTCGTCACTGTCGGTGAACGACAGCCCGTCCTCACCATCCCCGAGCGCGTCGAGGTCGAAGCCCTCCACGGCCGCGCGGGACACCGGGTCGCGAACGCCATCGCCAGGGTTGGCCTCCCCCGCACCTGGAGCGCCCCCGCCCGGAGCACCCTCGCCTGGCACGACTTCCTTCGGGGCGTCGGGCGTACCCTCCCCTTCGGGCCGGGCCGGGGGCTCGGCCGGCTTCGGCTCGGTGTCGGTCTTCTCGCCCTCGCCGCCGGCCTTCGCGCCTTCGGTGCCAGGGAGAGCCTGGGCGGCGGACCGCTGGCCGAGACGCCGACGACCAGCGTTGCTGGGGTCCTTGGGTGGCCTGGGGGTACTGGGGGGCTTGGGCGCGGTGCCGCTCGTGGGGGCGGTATCTCCGGTCTTCATTGGGATCTCCTGCTTTCGGTGAAGGACGAACTACCAGTCGAACTGGTCGCCGTCGGTGTCGGTGTCGATATCGGAGGGGGTGATGTCGGCGGGCGCGACGCGCGTGGTCACGTCCTCGCCCCACACCTGGGAGGGGGCCACGTCGTACCCGCCGCGGGTCTCCGGGGCGTCCATGGCACACGGGCCCTTGTAGGCGCACGAGCCGCCGGGAATCGTGCAGATCGGCTCACGGTCGAAGTGGATGTCCTGCTCCTCCGCGGTCGCCATGCCCGCCGCCGACCGGCGCAGCGCTGCGACCAGCGACGCCTTCGCGTACGTCTCCCGACCGAACCGGGCGCGCCGCTCGTCGCCGAAGGTGGCCGGGTCGCGGCGATACAGCCCGCGGTCGACCGTGTCTGCGAGCATCTCGATGTGCTCCTCGTACTCGGCGAGGTCGAGCCCCGCGGCCTCCACGGCGCGACGGTAGCGCCAGGACGGCACGCCCGAGTTCTGCTTCTTCGAGAAACCCCCATGCCCGGGCTGGATCCCGAGGAGCGCCATGTAGTCCTCGGACTTCTTCGCCCCCCTCGTCTCGATGCCGCGGGCCGCGCACATCTCCTTCATCTCGTCGACCTTCGGCGGCTTCCACTGGAGCTCGTCCGGGTCGGGCTGGAACTTCCCGTGCGTCACGTCGTACATGAAGCCCTCCACCCCGGAGAGGCCGAACGCCTCCAGGTGAGCCTCGACGAGCCAACAATACCCGGGGAGCTGCGGGTCGAAGGGGATCCCGTCGTGGTACCGCGACGGCTGGACGCTCGCCTTCGCGTCGATCACCGTCCCCATGTTCGTGCGGCGGTCCGCGGCCAACGCGTCGAGCATCCCCAGCAGGTACCAGGGCCACGTCACCTTGCGGATCTTGTCGGCGCGGTGGAGCGCCCCCGAGCCGGCGACGACCAGGTCACCGTTCGGCAGCTCCTCGAGCAGCGTCTGCCCGCGGAACGGCTTGCCCGTGCGCGGGTTGACGATCTGCCGCGCGAGCATCGGCTGCACCGCGACGATCTTCATGGACTGGAGCGGGCCACCGTGGAACCGCACCAGATACCCGTCGAGCATCCGGCGCAGCGTCTCCTCGGTCTTCTCCAGATCCTCCGGCGAGTAGGTCACGAAACCGTCGTCCCGGGCGCGGTCGCGCTCCACCGTGTCGTAGTACTTCCGCATCGCCCGAGAGATCACCGACTCGCCGATGGCGGCGCAGAAATCACACGGTACCACCGCACCGCCCTCGATCGCGCGTTCCCCGAACCCGCTGCACCATACGCACTCGTTCAGGCCGTTCACCGGGTACGGGCGGTCGTGTTCCATCCACCACGTGTACACGTCGCTGATGACGGTGTCCCAGGCGCTCCCGGCGTCCATGCGCCGTGTACCCGGGGCCCGCAGCCGTTCGATCTCCGCGAAGAAGAACTGCCGCCGGCAGGGCAGCATTTTCAACGAGCTGTTGGTGACGATGACGGCCTGCCCGTTCGGTGGCAAACCATGGATGGTGCCGACGTATCGGCGGACTTGGGTTTCGAACATGGGCTCCTGCCTGGGGTGCGCCGCGGGTCCACCCCGAGGCTGTTCGGGTAGTAGCCCGCCCCCTGTCCGTGAGGCGGACAGGATTTGGACGATCGCGGATCGCGACGTAGCAGGGCCGGAAGGGCCGCCTACGACGCCGATGTGAGGTGCTTCCGCGCCTCGGCCAACGACAGGGGCTGCGTCGAGGCGATGCACTTCGGCCCGTACGCATCCTGGTACGCGCGCATCCGCGCGGCCCACTGCGACTCGAACTCGGGCCCGGTGTCCACGACGTCGAAGATGATCGGCGGCAGGCCCTCGGGGCGACACGCACGGCCCGCCCGCTGCTGGGCCTTGCCCTTGTCCCGGCCGGGGTTTCCGAGCACCACCGCGTCGAGCGCCGGCACATCGAGCCCCTCGTCCGCGAGCTGGGTCGCCACGAGGGCGGACGTGCGCCCGCGCTTCAGCATCCCAATTTTCTCCTCTCGCCCGGGCCCACCAGACACCACACCCTCGGCCTGGATGGACCGCTCCCGGATCGCAGCCACGAGCCCGGGCACCACCGCCTTCCGGCCGATCAGGAGCAGGGTGCACCGCTCGGCGTCCACCGAGGCCTGCACGAGTTCCACCAAGAGCTCCAAGCGCGTCTCGTCCGCGGTGAGGTTGGAGAGCGCCCCCGACCAGTGCATACGGTCGCGGGTAGACTTCGCGGACAAGGGCAGCGCCCCGGCGTCGCACTTCGTACGAACCCTCCCCCCGCGCGGGCCTGTCGTCACGATGTGCTCTTCGCACACCGCCTCGCCCTCCTGCCATGGAGCCCACAGCGTCTTCGTCGTCTTCTTGCACTTCGGGCATGTGACGAGCCACCAGTAGTCCACGGGGCCCGGCTTCCAGGAGGACCGGACGGGGACGATCGTGGGGCGGAAGAGGAAGCCCATGTCGATGAGCTGGGCCGCGCGCAGCTCGTAGAGCTTCGACCCGAGGAGCAGCGGCAGGATGAACGTCCACCCGTCGCCCCGCTCGGGCGTGGCCGTGAGCCCCCAGCGCCAGCGCGCGGGGCACCGTTCGGTGAGGTAGGCCCACTGGTCGGCCGCAAGGTGGTGGGCCTCGTCGGCGAGGAACACGCCCGCCGAGCGCAGGAACTTCGTCCCCCGCGCGGGCTCGGCGCGCACCAGGTCGTGCAGCGCCTTCACCACGCAGATGGCGATCTCGCCCCCGCGCACGTCCCTCCCCGACAGCGAGAACGAAGGGGCACGGAGGGAAGAGAGGTCATCCCCCTTGCCGCCGCCGATGAGCCGAATGCGCGAGCGGTCACCCCCGAGCGCACGCGCGACGGTGTCGGCCCACTGCGTCATCAGGTCGACTGTCGGAACCACGATGATCCCGGCCTGCTGCGTCTGTAGCAACGCGAGCACCCCAGTGGTCGTCTTCCCCCCGCCGCAGGGGAGCACGACAAACCCCTGCACCTTCTCCACCAGGAGCGTGATGATCTCGAGCTGGTAGAGACGCGCGGTGATGGCGAAGTCGGACAGCGACGCCAGCGGGAGTTCCACCCGAGTCGTCCGCGCGTTGTAGCTGGGACGGATCCCGAAGCGCCCGAAGAGCGCCTGGAGCTTCCCCAACAGCCCCCGCGGAATGGACACCATCCCCTCGAACTCCGACAGCGCGCAGTACGTCTCGGGCATCGGGCCCCGGGTCGGCAGTGTGTACGTGCAGGCGATCTTCAGCTGCTCGTACACCGCGTCGGACAGATCGCTGCGCGCGATGCGCAGGGTCGCACCGGCCTGGACAGTGGGGGAGGAGCTCATCACCCCGTAGTAGCCGCCTGCAAAGCGAGAGGGCCGGACCCCTTCGCAGGAGCCCGACCCTCATGGCAAGCAGGAGTTTCCGGCCCTTTCGGGCGGCAACACTTACCCGGGTAGCGGAGATCCGCATCACCGACCAGCGTTCGTACGGGGCTCCCGAGCGACGCCCCCACCGACAGGTGACCCCCACGACATAGCCACCCGAGGGCCCGGAGGGAAGGGACGATGGATCATGGTCGTAAACGATCGGCCTTCACCCGGTGTAGGACCGATCAACAGAGGTGAACCTATGTGTGGGGCGTGCGGGGCTGATCCCTCCGCTCCGGTACAGGGTCGTACCTCTCCCGCCCCAGGTCCACGTACGAGCCTCCGGCGAGGGGTAACCAGGGGATAACTTTTTGATCGAAGGTGGATCACGTAGGACGTAGCGGTGATCTCCACGGTGTGGACAACCGCAAAGCTGGGATCGACGGGTTGCGATCGTCGACGGTGGCGGCGTAGAACGTCCGGACCGACGCTCGCGATCCTGGTTCGATCCCAGGTTCCAAAAAGCGACCGGCCCCGGAGGGCGGGAATCCTCCGAGGCCGGGCGGGCTGCCCGGATCATCCGGTCGCCCAACGTCGGCGCCTCAACACCAAGAGAAGCCGCCGACGTGCAGCAAGCATATCACGTATCCCACAAAGGGAGAACTACTGGCGAAGATCCCGATGTAGACGCGCTGATCGCGCTGCCGAAGGCGCAGCTTCGGGCCGCCCTGCTGATGCTCACCGACTTCGTGGCGAACGCGAGGACGGTTGACGTTCAGCACGTCGTCATCGAGCGATGCGCTGGGTACTGGCTCCCGTCCGGCACGATGTCCCGGGCGATGGCGTACCTCGTGTTCCCCTTCGTCGTGGATCTCTTCAGGGCGAAGAAGATCTCGACGAAGCAGGCGAGAGATCTGGGGTACCTGACACGGGTACTTCGGATTGGACAGCAACGAGGTTTCCACTGGCAGATCGAGCGGAAGGCCATCGTGCGCGTCCGCGCGCTTGTCACCACCTTGCACGAGCGCGGGTACACGATCGAGCGCCGCTCTCATCCGCTTGGAGAGGAGCAGATCCTACCCTGCAAAGACGGACGGCGAACCTGGATCCGATGTCCGGAGCACGACGACCAGGATCCGTCAGCTGTCGTGAACGAGTCAGGGGTCGTCTACTGCTTCGCCTGCGCCCGCGTGGTCGGGATCGCGAGGATGATCCCCGAGGGGGTCAGCTATCGGCCCTTCCTCCTTCGCACCCCGCGCGAACGGACACCGGACGCTGGGCCGGAGGACGACCCGGCCCGTCGCGCGCCCCAGGCACAGACCCCCGTCGCGCCGGCGCCGTACTCGGTCACCCAGGTGGAGGGGGCTGGCACGCCTGGGCGGGAGCCGCGCCACGATCCGCGCGCGCGCCCGACGGGGATCATCGTGCTCCACGAGGACGAGGCGGGCGAGCGGTACCACGCCGAGCCGATGCCCCGCGGGTTCATCCTGGGGCGCCGGTTCGGCGACGAGGGGGTCACTCGGCGCGGCCGGCGGGGGCTGGCGCGCACCTACTCCTCCGGCCGGGATCTCCTCGACATCCTCCGATCGGCCCAACGGCAGCAGGGAGGCGAGAAGGCGATGGCGCGCGGGCTCACCGCGGCCGCCCACCACGAGCGATCCGGGCTGCGCGATCACCGTGGTTTCCTCCCGGACCTGTACGTGGGCCTCGACCTCCACGCGCACACAACGACGCGCACGATGTCGGTCGCGGACGATCGGATGGTCATCGTCCCCGAAGGCTTCGTCCCGGCCTGCGGGCGCTGGGTCGGGGTGGACCTTGACGGGTTCAGCGACGCCCCGATGGACAACAAGGGGCTCGTCGCCGCCGCGGACGAGATCCGCCAGCTCCTCGAGCGCCACCCCGTGTTCACCGGCCGGATGGGGCTGGTCCGGACGTCGGAGCGCGGCGTCCAGGTCGTGGCCGAGCTCGCCGAGACGCGCTGGGACCTGGCTGGCTTCTACCACGACGACCACGTGCGCCGGATGTTGGCCGGGCTCGACCGCGTCTGCCTCGACGCGGTGCGCCGCGCCGGCTTCGAGGGGGGCCACGCCGACCCCACCGTGCACGCGCCCGGACGCCTCGTCCGCCGGCCGGGTCCGCGGAAAACGAAACTTGGAACCGTGTACGTCGCGCGGCTGGTGTACGCGACGCCGTGAGGGCGCCGTGCACCCGTGCGAAAAAGACGCGATCCTGGGTGGCGCGTAATCGTCGCCCGGTTACGGGTTGTTCACGGTGGCGGTGCGCCACCTTCCCCCCGCAAGCAGGAGCCCTACGATGTCCGCCGCCCCCGTTCAGACCGCTGCCACCTCGACCCGTATCGACCTCCGCATGGGGGCCTTCGTGTGGTGGGACCTGGAGTCCACCCAGGTGACGCCCGACCACCTCCGCCGCGTGCTCACCGCGGAGGGCCTGCTCGCCACCCCGGGCGACGAGGACGGGAAGTACAAGGTGCCCGACATCGATCCCGTCGGGGCAATCAAGCGCGCCTGCCAGGAGTGGGGCCAGGGCCGCGGGAACGCCGACCGGTTCAAGGCCGAGGTGACCGCCCAGGAGCCCGGCCGCGTCTACGTCGGCATCCTGCGCCACGAGCGCGAGGGGCAGCGCGAGGTCGCCTGGAAGCAGCAGGAGACGCTCTGCTACGACCTCACCACGAAGACGTGGACCAACCAGTTCCCGAGCGACCAGGCCAGCGCGTTCATGGGCGTGGTCGACGGCTTCGTGACCTACCTCGACCACCGCTGGATCCGGCCCTTCATCCTCCTGCCCGAGCTGGCGAAGATGAAAGCGATCGGGCTGAAGAAGAACGGCGGGTTCTACTTCGTGGCGCTCTCCCAGGACGACAAGCTGCGCCGCCTGAAGCGCGTCATCGGCGCGCTCGGCCGGTCGGTCCTCAACATCGTCACCGTCGAGAACGACGCCGACTCCCGCGACGCGGTGGCCAACGGCACCCGCGAGCACGTGCTGGGCCAGGTCGCGGAGATCCGCGCGACGTTGAAGGAGTGGCGCGACTCCAGCCGGAAGATCCGCACCGACTCCCAGGCCACCGCACTCGGCCAGCTCGCGGAGCTCCTGGACATCGCAGGGCTCTACGAGGGCGCCCTGGAGGTGTCGCTCAACGACCTCCGCGGGGAGATCGAGGGCGCCCGCGCCGATGCCCTCGCCCTCATCGCCGAGAAGGGGTAGCGACCGAGGCGAGGGGCGCCGTGCCCCCCGCCCACGCCGGCTACTCGGGATCGTCCGGCATCGCCTGGATTGCGGTGTCGTCGAACCAGTCGGTGGTCTGGCACCCGCGCGCGTCGACGTAGCGCACGCGGTACTGCGGGGGAACGCCGCCGCTGTACTCGGCGCGGCCGATGACGACGCCCTTCTCCCTGGACATGGAAAGCTGGACGGGCTGGTTGAGTTCGAAGACGAACATGGGCTCCTGGGGTGAACGCCCCGTCGTTGGGGCGCCCGCGTAGTAGCCCAGCGGAGCCGACGTCCCCCGCCAGTCTGCTCCCCCAGCCCGTGCGCGCGGGGGATGGAGGAGCAGCTGGCCTGGTTCTCCCGGCATTGCAGCCGGCGAGGGTGGACACCCTGCATCCAGGTTCCCACCGGTTGGGCCGGTAAGACCAGCGGAGGCGTTGGACGCAACAGTCACCGCGCTGGTGTAGTAGCCCGAGCGCGGGTGGTGGGGTGGGCGCCAGCCGGGAATGGAGGCCGCAGGCGAAAGCGGCGGCAGGTCCCGATGCGGGGGTCGCTTCAATGGGGCCCAGCGGGCGCCCACCCCTCCCCCTCTAATGGCCGCGAGGGCTCCAGGTGTGACCGAAAAGTCGATCGAAAAAGATCGGATCCCAGGTGGCGCGTAATCAGTCCCCGGTTACGGGGTGTTCACGAACGGCGGCGGTGTGCCACCGGATCGACGCAAGCAGGAGTCCTCGATGTCCCCCTCCCTCGCCTCTCTCGCCGCCATCCGCGCCCTCGGTGACCAGCTCAACGCCGCCTTCAAGGAGCGCAGCCACGAGGTGACGGCGATGCTGGTCGCCCTCCTGGCCGGCGAGCACGTCCTGCTCCTCGGGCCCCCGGGCACCGGCAAGAGCGCGCTCACGCAGTCCCTCTCCGCGGCCCTGCCCGGTCGGTTCTTCGAGCGGCTCATGACCCGCTTCACCGTCCCCGAGGAGCTCTTCGGGCCCTTCTCCGTCCAGGGGCTGAAGGCCGACCGCTACGAGCGGAAGACCGACGGCTACCTACCGACCGCGCACGTCGCCTTCCTCGACGAGATCTTCAAGGCTGGCAGCCCCATCCTCAACGCGCTCCTCACGCTGCTGAACGAGCGCGCCTTCGACCAGGGGTCCGAGCGGGTCGCGTGCCCGTTGGCCATCTGCATCGGCGCATCGAACGAGCTGCCCGAGGACGGCCTGGACGCCCTCGCCGACCGCTTCCTCTTCTGGCGGTGGGTCGCGCCGATCGCCTCCCGCGACAACCGCCGCGCGCTCCTGGCCAACGCGGACGAGCCCGCCGTCGCGCTGAAGATCACGGAGACGGAGCTCGCCGAGGCCCGCGCCGTCGTCCGCACCGTCACCGTTCCCGACGACGTGATCGAAGCGGTGATGGATCTTCGCGATGCGCTGGCCCGGGAGTGCGCGATCGAGGTGTCCGACCGCCGCCTCCGGAAGTGCATGAAGGCGCTCCGCGCGTACGCCGCGCTCCAGGGCCGCACCGCAGTCGTGCGCGATGACCTCCTCATCCTCGTGGACTGCCTCTGGCGCCGCCCCGAGGCCCGGGCCGCCGTCCAGGGCCAGGTCGTGAAGATCGCCTCCCCCGCCCTCGCCGAAGCGCTGAAGGTGAAGGACGCAGCGATCGAAGCCTTCGGCAGGGCGCCGAAGGCGGTGAGCGCCCCCGCCGACGTGCAGACCCTCGCCCGCGTCAAGGGGGAGCTGATCGGCATGCGCAACACCGCACGCGGGCTCGGCGACGCCCCGATGGTGCAGGCGGTGGCTGCCGAGATCGACACGATGGTGGAAACGATCTCCCGCCTCGTCGCGGCATCGTTCGCGCGGCAGCCCTAAGCGCCGACCAGGCCGGCGGGGTGCTCGATCCCCGCCGGCCCGGTCAATCGCGAAAAGAGCGCCGCCGGGGATGGCGCGTAATCGCCAACCGATTACATGAATGGGGCGGGGAGGCCGATGCCCTCCGCGATGCAGGAGTCGACGATGACCGAGTTCAGCTTCCAGGCCGGTGCCCCCCTCGCGTACTCCGTGTCCCGGTGGGCGCAGTTCCTCTACGACCAGCGCGCCGCCGTCTCGCCTGCGCTCCAGGCCGCGGCTGGCCAGATCGGGTCGACGGTGTTCGATGCGCTCCGCGGCGACATCGCCGACCGCACCGAGCGCGAGGCCGCCTACGCGGTCGCCCAGGGCGATGGCGCCCGCTTCGGCGCGGAGACGTTCGCTCGTCTCTACAACGGCCCCGACGCGGTGCAGGCCGGCGAGCCCTGGGCCATCACCGCCCACAAGATCCTCGACGAGCTGCCCGAGTGGAAGTCCCTCCGCGACGACGTGGAGGGGGATCCCGACTTCTCCGCTCTGGCCACCATGGAGCTGCTGCCCGTCGTCGCCTCGAAGCTCCCGGCCCTGCTCGCGAAGAAGCCCCCCACGCCCCCGCGCGAGCATGGCCAGGGCGGCGAGGGTGGCGGCGCTGGCGCTGGTGGGGACCAGGACGGCGACGGCGAGCCCACCGATGACGAAGCGGACACCGACACCGACACCGACACCGACGGCCGCCCGGTGTCCGAGCAGCTCGGCGAGGTCGGGCAGCAGCTCCGCGCGGCGCTCCGCCGGGCGGTCGCCTCCGCGGCGGAGAAGGTGGCCGACGCGAAGGAAGCGATGGCGGGGATCGCGCCCGGCTCCGAGACGGTCCCCACCACCCACGCGCAGAAGGATCCCCGTCGGCTCCAGCTGGCCGAGGCGCTCTTGAAGCGGAAGGACTTCCAGGAAGTCATCCGCATGGCCGGGAAGCTCGAGCGTCTCGCCCAGCGGAAGCACGCGGTGCGCGACGAGCACGCCCGCGACGAGGTGGTCGGGATCGAGCGCGGCTCCGACATCGCGCGGGTGCTCCCCAGCGAGCTCGGGGTGCTCGGCGACGATGACCTCGACGTACTGTTCTACGCGCGCTTCGTTGAGGGCTCGCTCCAGCAGTACCAACTCATCGGCAAGGAGCCCCAGGGGAAGGGCCCGGTGGTTCTCCTCCTCGACGAGTCGGGTTCCATGGAGGGGCGGAACGAGCGCTGGGCCAAGGCCGCCGCGCTGGCCTGCATCGCCGTCGGGCGGAAGGAGCGCCGCGACGTGGTGGTGGCCTTCTTCCAGACGCGGATCACCGCCGCCTGGGTGCTCTACAAGTCTGGCGAGGTGCACACGATGTCGTGCACCCAGCCCTCGGAGGACACGGTCGCCTGGGGCGACGCTGCGAAGCTCGCGATGGAGCTGCTCACCCGGAAGTCCACCGGCGGGACCATCTTCGACCAGCCGCTCTCCTGGGCCGTTGACACGGTGGAGTGCACCCATCCGAAGGCCGACATCGTCTTCGTCACCGACGGCGCGGCGAGCGCCACCCCGGCGACGCTCGCCCGGATCGAGGCTGCCCGGAAGGAGGGCCTGCGGATCTTCGGCCTGACCGTTTCCGGTGGTTCAATCTCCCCGGCCGTGCAGGCGGTCTGTACCGTCACGGTCGACCTGGATCGCGCGGTGGACATCGAAAAGGAGCTGGCCGACGCGATCCCCACGCGTCCCGACTGAAAGTCGCGTATACGGGTTGCATGTAATAGCGTACCTGTTACCATTCCGATCAACGGGGCGGCGGTGTGCCGCCCCCGAGGAGCAAGCAGATGGTCAACCCCCAGGCCCGCCGCCAACGCCGCGGGCCGATCGACACGTCCGGAGCGCCCGTCTCCGTCGAGGAGCTGCGCTCCCTCCAGCTGGAGCTCGCGCCCCTGGCCGGCCTCGCCTGGGAACCGCTCGGCGCGCGCGTCGAGCGCCTCGCCGATGCCCTCCGCGGCGGGGAAGGGGTCGGGGAGAACCTGGTGCTCCAGCTCCGTCGGTGGGCCCATCGCTGGCCCGAGGTCCACGCGGACCTGCGCGCCTTCTACACCCGCCACGCCCGCACCCCCGCCGCGGAGGCCGCCCTCTGGCGGATCTTTGACGGTGGCGAGCGGCTGACGGGACCCCTTCGCGGGCAGCTCGATCGCCTCTGGATCGCCGATCACGGCTGCGAGCCGAACATCGCGCTGGTCCCCCGCCCCCTTCCGTCTGCAAGCAGGAGTCACCCATGAACCCCCACAGCCCGGAGGTGGCGGCCGCGTGGTCGCTCGTCCTCCAGTACAGCGAGTACATCGAGAAGATCGCGCGGAAGCTCTTTCGTGCGATCCGCCGCCCAGAGGACCGGGAGGAAGCACGGTCGGAGTTCGTCTTGCACCTGGTGGAGCACGTCGTGGGCGCCGGCGTCCGCGGCTCGCGCCTCTCCCTGGAGGGCGCCCGCGACAAGAAGGCGGTCGTCCAGTCCTGGATCTACTTCCAAGGGATGGCTGTCCAGAAGAAGATGAGCCGCCGCTTCGGCAAGACGCTCCTGGAGCGCTCGGGCCACTTCGAGGGCGGGGACGACGAGGAGCTGTCCTCGGTGCTCGACAACCTCGCGCAGTCCGACGCGTCGATCGGGCAGGGCGGGGAGTGGGGCTCGCTGGAGCAGTTCGCCCGTCTCGAGCAGCGCCGCGACGCCCAGGTGATGGTCGAAGCGGTGATGGGGCAGGCCACGCCGAAGGAGCGCGAGGCCCTCATGGCGAAGCTGCTCGACCTGGACGCAGCGCAGATGCGTGCCCGGTACGGGATCTCCACGGGGCAAGCCAACCAGCGGCTCGTCGAGCTGCGCGCGCGCATCACCCTGGAGGGCACCGAAGCCCTCATCCGGGAGGAGCGCCTGGAGGCTGCCGCCGAGAAGGACGCCCCTGCGCCCGTTGCGGCCCCTGTCGCGCGCCCAGTGCGCGTGGCGGCCCTTGCTCCGGCCTCGCCCCCGCACGCGCCGGTGCGCGCGCCCGTGGCCCCTGTCGCAGTCCCCGTGGTGGTCCGTCTGGCCCCCGCGCGCCTCCCTTCCAGGGCGGTCCTCGCGGCTGTCGTGGGTCGGCTCCAGCCCGTCCCAGGCGTGCGTGCGGTCACGCCCCGGGTGCAGCCCTCCGTGGCCCGCGCGTCCGCGCACGCGGCCATCCCCGCGCGGATGACGCTGGGCGCTGTCCCGACGGCCGCGCTTGGGCCGCGCTACGTCGCTGCGTACGCACCGGGCCGGCGGACGATCGGTCACCTCGGCGGGCGGGATGGCCCTTCGGGGTAGCTCCTCCCTCCCCTCCTCCAGAGCGCGTTCCCCACGCGCTCGTCGCTCTCCATCACCACCCCCCACCGTCCCTCCCGACAGCTGTAGGAGCCCATGACTCCCCTCAATCCCGACGAACTCCCCGCGATGTGCAGGCCTGGCCAGGCTCCCAACTGGTTCATCGTCTTCGATGAGTTGCGCAAGCAGTGGATCGCCCGCAATCCCGGCAAGAACTACACCAATCTCGCCGAGCGTCTCGGCATTCCGAAGCAGCGCGTGACGCAGTACGCGACCGGAAGCGGCGACTCCGGGCCGCCCCCGGTCTACGTGCTGATGCAGCTCTGCCACGAGCTGGGCTTCGTCCTGGTGCTCGCCCCCGAGGGCGCGCGGTTGTTCAAGGCCCCTCGGGAGGCCGACATCGCCGCGGACGAGCTGCCGCCCGCGGCCGTCCCCACGCCTGCCTCGGCGCCAGCAGGAGATCCCGCGCGGGACGCCCGCGTACGCGCGGCCGCACGGGCACAGTACGAGGACACCAACGAGGACAACGTCGCCATCCACGGAGACGCCCCCGTGCGCTACGCGGCTGGCGATGCCGCAGACGGCAAGGGAAACGGCTGGGTGGAAGCGTATGTGCGCGTCGACCTGGACGTCCTGGAGGGCGGTGCCGAGGCCCCCACGGGCGGTACCACATGAGGACCGCCCGGCTGCTGAAGTGGCCGGGCGGGAAGCGACTCGTCGCCGAGCGGATCCGGAGGATCTACGACGCGCCGCCCCCACGTCGGTACGTGGAGGTGTGCTGCGGAGGGACCGCCGTGTTCCAGCATCGTCGTGCGATGGGTGAGCTCTCCGGCCGTGCCGTCGTGCTCGTCGACGTCGAGCCCCGCTTGATGGCGTTCTACCGAGCTGTCCAGTGCCGCTCGCACGACCTGCTCACCGCGATGGATCGCCTTCCCTGGGACGAGTCCTGGCGCGTGGCGTACGATGTCGAGCGCACGCGCTTCTCGGCGTGGACGCCTGCAGCCGACGAGGTGGCCGAGCCGGAGGACGCGGCGCGGATGCTCTGGGTGAACCGGGCCTGCTTCAACGGGCTGTACCGGGTGTCGTCCACCGGAGCGTTCAACACCCCGGCTGGTTCCTACAAGGAGCTCCAGCGGCCGTCCCGGGTGGACGTGCTGGACTTCGCGGAGTCGTTGGTTGGCGTGGAGCTCGTCACCGCCTCGGCCGACACGTACATCGAGGCCAACGTGGGTGAGGGCGACCAGCTCTACGGAGACCCGCCGTACCACCAGGCGTTCGACCTCTACACGAAGGAGCGCTTCCCCTGGTCGATGCACGTCGTGCTCGCGCAGGCCTCGGCCGTCGCACACCAGCGCGGCGCGCACCTGGTGATGTCGAACTCGTGTACGCCAGAGGTGGTGCAACTCTACCTGGGGCTCGGCTTCGATCTTCGGGGGCTGTCCACGAATCGATCCATCGGGGCGTCGGCGGACACGCGGAAGAAGGAGCGGGAGGTGCTCATCATCGGCCGCCCAGGGCAGGCTACCTCGTAGCGTCGTCACAGAGGGTCACTTCCGTGCCGACGGGCTACCTGCTCGAGCACGGAGCGACCCACATGGAGCTTGACGCGACGGACCCAAGATCCGATCCCAGGGGAATACCTATCAACGAGGCCCCGCTGTACGTGGGCCGCGCGCGCCTCGCGTGTGGGGAGGTGCGGATCGCTGCGGAGGCGATTGCGCGCGAAGGAGGCGAGCTCGAACGCCACGCCCGGCGCCTCGCCCAGCACGCGATTCGACTGGGCCAGGTCGCCAACGCGCTGTCGGCCGTCCCCATCGCCGACGTGGCCGTCGTCTACCTACCGCCAGGGATTCCCCTGGGACGGCGCGTGGTGGCCGCGTGGCGGGCCGCGTGGGTCATTCTCCGCGGCAAGCCGGTGCGAACTACTGCGAGTTCGTGAGGGACCGCATCATGTCGCGTAGGCAGTCCCGGTTCGTCTCCCCAATCTGCGAGGCGGACGGGGTGACGATGTTGTCGGTGTACCAGGTGCCCCAGATCGAGACGCCCAGGGTGTCCAGGCTCGTGTTGTCGCCCCAGGCGCAGGCGAGCCGGAAGGCGTAGAGCTGACGCTGCTGGGCGGCGGTCGGGGAGAGCGTGTCGATGTTGCTCGGCCCGAAGTGGTGGTGCAGTTTGTAGTCGCTGCTTCCAGTGCCGCGCATTCGGTGAACGACGAGGGTGAGGTTGTTCGCCGAGTCCCCCATCTACTGCTCTGTCATCCAGGTGACGCGGTAGCCGGTCGCGGTGCCCGTCTGCACGCCCTCGATGCGAGGGCCCGTGGACTCCCACTGGTACCCGCACGTGAAGGTGAGCACGGGGCCGTTCCGATAGATCGGGCTCTCGTAGTCGGCCAGGGAACCATCGATCATCGCGATCGACGAGCGAATGTGGATGCTCGGCTGCATCGGCTCGAAGGTGCCGTCCGCGTACTTCACCTCGACCTGGTACCCGAAAACCTGGGCGGTCCCGAAGTCGAGCTCGATGATCTCCCCCTGGGCGCAGTCACCCGTCTCGACGTGCCCGAGGAGGCCCCCGTTGGCCGGGTCGACGCTGGTGGGACTTGCGGAGTCGTCGTCGTGCTCGGGGAAAGGCGAGGTGGCGTCGTCGGCATCCTGGGTGGCACAGGCGAGGAAGGCGAGGAGGAAAAACATGATGATCTCCAGGTGACGCACGAGTAGTAGCCTGTCCCAAGAAAGACGCACGCCCCGGCGTTCGCTTTTCTGTCCGATTCCGGAGCTACGCCTCTTCGGAGCCGTCCACATCGCGCTCCTGGGCGGACGACTCCAGGCTGTGGTGGAGGGCTTCGATGTGTTCGAGGTCCGGGAACGCCTCCACCATCTCGCCGAGCACCACGATGAAGGGGGCTGCGCGCCCCCTCGGTCCGGTCCGCCGCCTCGTCACGGGGCTGGGGGCTGCTGGCGCGGACGTTTCTTGAACTGCCATGGGCTGAACCATCATGGGCCTCCAACGAAGGGAAGAAGCTTGAACAGCTCTCCGATTACCACAGCTGGTGTCTCGTGCCATATCAGTGAGTATGCGCCGCCCAGCAGGATGAAAGCGACCGCGGCTGTAGAGGTCCCCACCGCGGCGATGGTCTGGATCGGCGATCTCTCCGAGGCCCGGTCCAGCGCCCGCACGAGCACCCGCCCCAGGGTCATCCGTTGTTCGCCGTAGATCTCCTCGAGCCTCTTCGAGAGATCGACGATCTGCTGCCCGTGAAAGCCGGTCGCATCCTTGGCCTCGCGGGACATGTCGATGGCGTCTCCCACATCACGGCTCAACGCGTCCAGCGCCCGGACGGCGGTGTCCAGCATGGCCCGTTGGGCTGCGTCGCGATCAGGTGGCATGGTGCTCCGTCGTCGATGCGGCGATGCTATCTCAACGTGAGGCGCTACACCGAGCCGAGGAGAAGCTGACGCCACGCCGGGTGCCACACCCGGAGGGAGATCTTCGACTCGCCACGCGAGTACGTGATCCCAGTGATCGTTGCGGGGCAAGCGGAGAACACCCGGAAGTTGGAGTCGGTGTAGAGCACGTTCATTCCCGGCCGATACCGGGTGATGATGGACGGCAGACACCTCCACACCACGTCGTAGGATGGAAGCGCGAAGTGCGCGACGAGCCAGTCGATCACCCAGTTGGCCAGCGAATCGGTGTGGATGTAGGGCGAGTCGATGGTGGTCATCGGGCGGCGCCCGCCCGTCATCCGCTCGGAGAGCTCACATGCACGCGAGTTCGCCGAGGTGCGCTGCACCACCCCGTCGTACGTGTCGTTTTGGAGATTCGCCCCGTATCGCAGCTCGAACTCGTTGTAGATTTTGGACTTCGGGGTCTCGGTGGGCCCCGAGGCGCGCTCCAGGAGCGGGAGCTGCCCACCCACCAGACGGCCGGAGATCCCCTCTCCGGCTGGCCCCACGCGGCGGTCCACGACGACGGGCCCAAGGCCGCGTCCCTCGTACAGAAGGTTCACCATCGGGAAGCTGGTGAGGAAGGTTCCCTCGATCCACTCCAGCACGTCCACGGCCTCTTCGCCGGACGCGTTGATGAGCACCAACGGGGCCACGCCTGGCATCCGAACGTCCGCTGCGGAGAACAGGTCGGGATTGAGGCCCAGGTTGCCGAGGCCGGTGTACCCCTGGAGCAGCTCGTGGAGGATGCGCGTCACCGACAACGGCTTCTCGCCCGTCCGAAGGGACACGTCGGCGTACACACTGTCGTTGTCCTCCCAGGGGCCAGCCGAGGCCGTGAAGTCGATCGTCTTGCACGGCGTTCCCGCTGCGTCGCGGTCGTTCGTCTCCGTCGCTGGCAGGTAGACGCCCGCCGCGACATCGCCGTTCACGTATGTCGCGTCGATCTGGAGCTCGCGCCCGGCACCACACACCAGGTACTTCAGCCCCGTCACGCCGTGGTCGTCGAGCACCCGCAGGCACGGCACCTTCGGGTAGCCGTTGAGGATCACCGGGTACCGGATCCCCACCGCGGAGTCCTGGGCGAGCGACCAGCGGTCGGACGTCACCGAGAAGCGCGGGATCTTCAGCGCCTGCGTCTCCCGGGGATCCACGATCTGCACCTGCAAGGACTCGCCCACCGCGCCGAAGTCCACCCCTCCGGACATGTCCCCCCGGAGCAGCACGAGCCGGTTGTCGTAGTCGTCCCCGTCCCGCGCCAGGGACACCTCGGCGATGCCTGCGAGCATCCCCCCACGCTCCAGCACGCCCGACACGTCCAGTACGGACGTCGGGACCGTCACCGTCATCGAGCGCGCCTGCGCCGCGGGGTTGCCGATCTCGATGAGGTGCTCGATGTCGGGCTCCTCCATCAGTCCCAACTTCCAGAAGTACCGGGTGCCGTCGATCGACGAGATCGTGGTGATCGGCCGAGAGGCGATGCGCACCACCACGTCCCCGCCGAAGACGAGCTCGATGCACATCACCACCCGCTCGAACATCGGATCCGTCGAGGCTACCCCCAGCCAGAATTCATTGACGCGCTGCCGCGCCCCCATGTCCCAGCGCCGCCACCGCTCCAGGATGGGCGAGGTGAAGACGATCGCGGATTCGGTTGCCACGTCACACCTCCTCGGTGACGGTCAGGTCCGCGTCGCCCGCGGTCCGCCACTCGCCTGATGGATCGCGGTACCAGGCTGCCTCGTCCATCTGCGATCCCGAGGTGACGTGTCCGAACACCGTCGTCTCGCGCGATACCCGCTCCGAGGTGAGCACGAGCCCCACGGGGTACTTCGCATACGAGTGGATCTCCCGGAGCATGTCCCGCAGCGACCGCCGGAACTGGTCGACGTCGCCCACGAGGCGGCCGTCCACCACGCGCTGGGGAGGGCCCTCGTCGTAGTAGAAGGTCGCGCCCCCGCGCGTGCGCGTCTCTGTCTGGTTCGGCTGCTCGTTGTCCCGGAAGCTCCACTCGATCGGCACCGTCATCCGCTGGTGGAAGCCCGGTACCATCGAGCCGATCCGGTGTGTCCCGGTGTACGTCCCCAGGGAGCTTCCGACCGAGGACAGGTCCGGGAAGGCCACGCGGAAGAAGCGATACCGTGAGAAGGCCGCGCCCAGGTACACCATTCTGTCGCCGAAGATGACGGCCTTCGCCCCCACCGTCACGCCCAGGCTGGCGAGGTCCACGCCGTCCGCAACGTGCAGCCACTGGTCGTCGTGCACGTTGTTGGTGAGGCGGAAGGTCATCCCCGTGGCGCTACCGCTGGCCACGAACCGGATGAACATCCCGATGATCTCCCCCCGGGTCGGCGTGAACACGTCGCCCGATGCGGCCTCGAGCTGCACGGACGAGCCGTCCACCGCCACGACCGTCAGGTCGGTGTACAGGTCGGCCGAGAGCTCCACCGACACGGGTGGCGCGCCCCAGGCCGCTACGCTGTTCGTATTCGAGAACGACAACGTGGCGGTGCGGTCCACCGTCCCCACCAGGAGCATCGCGTTCATGTGCCAGCGCGGGTGCGCCGACGCTGCCGAGGCCTGGAAGATGGCCTCCCAGGCGTCGAGGTCTTGCGACTCCAGGTAGAACCGCGGGGAGTCCAGCGACAGGTTCTCCACCCCGTGGGCGTACTCCAGGCTGGCGGTGAATCCGTCGTCCTCGAAGGCCCCCGATCCGCCCCACCGCACCCGGATCCCGTTCGCCACGAGGATCGCCCCGCGGTCGAGGTAAGTCCCCATCAGGTACGTCGGCTTCGTCACGTCGTCGCACTGGCCCGCGTCGGTTTGGTAGCTCGTCACGATGTCGTAGAGGTCGATCGTGGAGGTTCCCGCCGGGCCGGGGGCAGCGAGGACGCCGACGCGCAGGCGCTGCGCCGCGAGCGCCGCCGAACTGATCGCTGTCTCCGCGAGCTGGGTCCACTGCCCGAGCGGCGCGGCGGACCGCAGGCGCCAGGACACCGTCACCAGCCCACCGGAGCGGATGGCGATCCGGAGTTCACACTCCGAGGCGAAGTCGGTCGTGGCGGCGGACGCGACGACTGCTGCAGCCGGGTTGTCGTGGAGCGCCACACCCAGGTGGGAGAGGCGGACGGTGAAGAGGTACCCGTTCGCTCCGCCCGAATCGAGCGCGCGCACGTCCACCCCCACGTCGGTGGCGGTGGCCACGACCTGGCGCGTCGACGACACCTTCACGCGGAAGTGCAGCGCGTGCCGGCCCGAGCCCCACCGCGACCGTACCTGCACCGTGGACGGCAAAAGCTCGAAGTACCCGGTGCCCGCCGCATCGCTCGTGGTGATCCGCTCGGAGGTCTTGTTCCAGGTGAACGTCGTCACGCCCGCGGTGCCCCGCGTCCAGGGCGTGTTCGCGTCGGAGTCCGCGCCGCCGCCCGCGGGATCCCCCGAGCAGGGGATCCACTGGTACCCGACGACGCGATGCCCGTCGGACTGCGGCAGCATCGGGTCGTTGTAGTAGGGGTCGAGCAGCGAGTACGTCCACGGCTGCGGATCCCACGAGCCCGACTGGATCATCCAATGCCCGGCCACGAGCGGATCCGCCGCCGCCGCCACGTCGGGATCCTGCAGGCCGCCGGACAGCACGATGCGGTTCCCTGCCCAGGCCCCGCGGAAGCAGTGAGGCCCGTAGCGCATCGCGCCCCCGAAGCCCGAGAGGCGCCCGAAGTCGGTCCACGAGTCCGCGTTCTCTGGGTCGGTCGGGTCGAGGCACACGCGCACGATGAAGTCGTTCGTGTTCGCGCCCTCCATCCACGCGAACACCCACAGCCGGTCGGGGTCGCGCACGAAAGCGAGCCCCTTCACCCGTGGGGTCGTCGCGTACGCCGCGAGGTCCCAGGCGAGCGCCGTCACCTCCGTCCAATCGTCCGTTCGGGCGGCGATGGCGAACTTCACCTCGGTGTCCCCGCCCGCGTCCTGGTACGCGACCAGGAACGTGCCCGAGGCGTCACCGAGCCCCACCATCGCCACGGCCGCCGAGCCGAGGAAGCCCGTCGCCGTCATCCAGGAGTACACGGCGAGAGCCGTTCCCTCCGCCCAGGAGGCCCCGCGGTCGGCGGAGATCAGCGTCGTCAGCGAGTTGGCCGAGTAGTCGGCCTGCGTCTGCAGGAAGCACAGCCGTACCCAGTCCCCAGACGAGCGCATGAGGTACTGGCCGCCCGTTCCGGCACGTCCGCCCACCGTCGTCTTCGACAGGATCCGCCGGTTCTTGAACGTCCAGTTGGAGCCACCGTCCGTCGAGAGGATCAGGTTGATGTTCACGTACCCGGACGAGGTGTCCACCATCTCGTACGCGAGGAGCATCGCCCCGTCGGGCAGCTCGCACATCCCCAGCCCGGCCTCGGTGTCGGTGTTCGCCAGCTCGTACCCGGTGAGGGCCACGATCCCCGCCGTCCACGCGGTGAGCGGCGAGGACGCGTCCTGGTAGTCGACGTGCACCGTCCCATCGCCGGTCGCGATGTACGCGAGTAGGATCCGGCTGTAGGCCGCCGAATAGGCGACGTCCTGGGCGTACAGCTTTCCCGTCGGGGGGTCGCCGATGCTCGTGGTGGAGCACTGGCGCCAAAGCGCCGTCAGCGCGTTGAGCGCCTTCCAGTCGGCGGCGGTGGTCTCCGTCGCCAGCCGGTACAGATACCCGCCCGAGGCCCCCACGCCGCCGCCGGTGAGGGACAGGTCGAGCTCCACGTCCGCGGACGGGGTGCCCTCGGCGAAGCCCACCACCAGCCCCTGGTTGACGGAGTCCGGAGCGACCGGGCCGACGGTGCGCCCGCCCTCGTTGGTCACCGAGGCGATGCTCCCGGATCCGCTCCAGTTCGGATCCCGGAAGATGAGGTAGGACTGCGGGCCGGAGTAGGTCGAGTCGTCCACCTGGACGGCGCCCACGGCCGTCGCGAGCCCGCCGAAGTCCACCGACTGCAGCCACCCTGCCCAGTTCCCCTCGGTCCGGACGCGGCTCACGGTGAGCGTCGTCAGGGCCGTGTGCCGGGGGTTGAGCGTCGCTCCGCCCCACGCGGTCGCGGCGCCGTCCCCGTTGGCCGTGTACGCGAGCCCGAGGCGATACCCGGTCACGACATCCAGGGACGTCTTCAGGTACGCCTCGCCCCGGATTGGGTTCGCCGCCGTCCACGTCACCGAGCCCGACGCCGTCGAGCCCTGGAAGAACCACTCCGTGCGCAGGTCCGGGTGGGTGAGGCAGTAGACCATCGCCAGGAAGGCGTCGGAGGTCCAGAGGCCAACCGAGATCCGAGATTCCGCGCTCGAGGCTCCCGCTCCGTCGCCGAGGTGCACGACGCCCGACAGGTAGCTGTGCTGGGTCTCGTCGTCTTCGGCGATGACGGACGCCCACACCCAGCTGCGCGTCGGGTCCACCGGGGTGTCCAGGTACCCGGTGAGGTAGGCGCCCGCGCCCACGGCGCCCGCAGCGCCCGCAGCGCCCATGAGGAGGAGCGGCTGCACCGTCCACTCCGAGCCCCACTCCACCGCGTACACCACGGCGTTGATCGGCTTCACCTTTCCGGCGTTGTTCGTGTAGCGGTACAGCTGGATGGTGTTCGAGCCAGCCGGGATCGCCGCGATCCCAAGGGACTGCGCGTCGCCCGCCGCGTACGGGCCCACGAGCTGCACGCCCGGCCCACGCCAGCCAGTGAGGAGCTGCACCTGTCCGAGATCCCCCCACGTCACTCCCGCGGTGGTGACGGCGTTTACCGACTGCACGCCCGTGTCGGCGAAGGCGCCGATCGCGATGGAGCGCACATCCAGGAGGCGGAACCCTGCCTCCGTCGGCCCCCGCAGGCACTCCACGATGGTGATGGTCCCCCTCCAGGCTTGGGACGAGGCCGTCCGGGCGAGCCGGATGGTGCGGGAGTCGGCTGACACCGCGAGGTCGCCGGTGCCGAAAGGATCCTGGGAGACGTACACCGAAATGTCGTCGGGGTCGGGGGTCGCGTTGGCGGACTCCGCGCCAACGATCATCACGAAGTAGTTCGCAGAGAGTTCGTACGTGAGGAAGAGGTCGTAGGTGGTCCCGGTGAAGACCCCAGCTCCGATCTGGTAGGAGCTCGTCCGGATCGCGGGAAGCGCATCGGCCACGGTGGTGATGCTGGCGAAGTCCACGAACCACGCCCAACCCGCCCAGTTCAACCCGGCCGCGGGGTCGCGCGTACGCGCCTGGATTGTCGTAGGGGTCGCGAGGAACGCCGCGTAGAACGCTTCTCCCATCTCCGCGGTGGCGTTGTTCGCGATGCCGTTGCTGACGAGCGCGAACCGCTGGGGGCCCACCGACTCCTGGTACAGCGCGTTCGCCGTGTACCCCTCGTCTGCACCGACCGTCGGGGCCGAGATGGTGTAGACGTAGGAACCCGGCGCCCCCATCGCCTTGAACTGGTACCCCACATCCAGCCGCCGGTGGGTGAGCGTGTAGATCTCCCAGTTCCGGATGCCCACCGCCATCGCCGAGCCGCAGGACACGGAGTTCTCTGCGGCATTCTGGGTGACGCCGTTCCCCAGCGAGTAGACCTGGCCACAGGCCGCGTCGCCCGGGCCGGAGCCGTCGGTGTACCCGCAGCCCCACACCCACGTCTGCGCGCGTGCCACGGTGAACCCGAGGGACTGCACGGAGTAGTCCCCGACCAGCCCGAGGGTGGCGCCGCTGTTCGTCCCGGTCACGGTCACCCGCTGGATCGTCCACTCCGAGCCCCATTCCACCGCGTACACGCAGCACTCGGCCAGCTCCACCTTGTTGTTCGCCGAGGCGTACCGATTGATGTTGATGGTCTGCGCACCCGACGGGTAGCACCGCGTTCCCGCCGTCTGGTAGTCGTCCACCGAGGTCGCGCCGGCAGAAGAGAGCCCGCCGCCTCCACGGCCGCCGAAGAGCACCACCTTGTTCGCGTCACGCCAGGTCCCCGTGATGCTCGCCGTCGTCGCCTGCACGCCCGTGGCCGCGAAGTCGGCAAGGGTGACCACCTTCACGTCCCGCAGGCGGAAGCCCGCGCCGTCCTCGTCTCGCAGGCACTCCACGACGGTCACGATCACGTCGGTCGCGCCCGCGACGCTGCTCTCCCGGTACAGGGTGAGCCAGTTCCCGCCCGCCACCGCGAGGTCCCCCGTCCCGTACGGGTCCTCGGACACCCGCACGCAGGCGTCCTGGATTGCGAAGCTTCCAGAGCCAGCAATCTGCCACTGGATGAGCACGAAGTAGTTCGCGGACAGGGTCCACCGGAGGTGGAGCTTGTACGCCCGTCCGCCGAACTCGTTTGCCGCGAGCCGGTACGTCTCGACACGAAAGACCGGTTCGGTCGCCATCGGAAGCCTCTACTACTTGTTCCAGCGGTTGTATCGCCCGCGGTCGAGCCCCGCCTTCAGGCCCGACATCGTCCGCACCGTACGCTTGATCTCCGTCGCCTGCCCGCGGCCCATGGATTCCACCACCACGCGGTCGATGTCCCGGCCGTTCGCGATGATGGCGAGCTCCACGCGCTGTGCGCCCCCGCCGCCCCCGCCCCACCCCGTCGCCGAACCGCCCGGGGATCCACCCGCCATGGCCGTGTCCGCGCGCCCACGGCCCCGCCCGAAGGGGTTCCGGGAGGCCGGGATGACGGCCTCGCCCGGGTGCACCGTCATCCGCATCGTGGCCGGCACGTAATTGATGCCGCTGTAGGCCGAGCCTTCGTCATCGCCGAAGATGCCCGTAATGAAATCGTCGACCGCGCCGCCCTCGTCGAAGAAGCCGGGCTCGGTGCTTTCCTGCTGATCCGCTGCCTTGATGCCGGTGATGTCCTCCCAAAGCCCGGTCAAGAGGCCGACGATCCCATCCCAAATCCACTCGATCGCCTCCCACAGCATTCCGGCGAGCGCGACGGGGAGCCGGATGGCGAGCCCCTCGATGAGGGCGAGGATGATTGCTGGCAGCGCCTCAATAATCGCCACGACCAGTTCGGGAATGAGCTCGATGATGGCGCCGAGGATTTCGGGCAACGACGCGACGATGCCGGTGATGATGTCCGGGATCAGCTCCACCACCATCGAAATGATGCCGGGGATGGCGCCGAGGATCGAAGAGATGATCTCCGGGATGCCCTGGAGGATGCCAGAGATAATCCCGGGAATGGCCTGGATGATTGCCATGACGATGACGGGGATCGCGTCGGTGAGCGCCGTGATCAGGCTGGTGATGATGCCGGGGATGGCGTCGATGATGTTGGTGATGATCTCGGGAAGCGCCTCAACGATCGCCACGACGATTTGCACGATGCCGTCGATGAGGCCGCTGATCACCTCGGGCAGGTGGGCGAGGATGTCCTTGATGATGTCGGGGATCATGCCGATGATCGCGACAATCAGCTTAGGGACTTCCTCGATAAGCGCGTCCATGATGGACTGCGCTGCGTCCATGAGCGGCTGAATAATCGTCGGCAGGGTGTCGATGATGAACTGGAAGATCGTCGGGATCGCGTCGACGATGCCCTGCACCAGCGTCGGCAGAGCATCCACAAGCGCCTGGATGACCCGCGGCGCCTCCGTCACGAACATCTCGACCAGGCCGGGGATGGCCGCCGCCAGCGACTCCACCACCTGGGGGATGGCGTCCACCAGCGCTGTGATCAGCGTCGGGAGGCCGTCCACCAGTGCCTGGATCAGCGTCGGGACGGCAGCGATGGCCGTCTCTACGAACTTTACCGCGGCCTCGACCATCCCGTTGATGTAGGCGTTGCTCGCCGTCTCCGGGTTGGACATCACGCCGCCCGTCGACAGCTCCATCCCACCCGGCCCGGTGATGGTCGCACCGGCCTCACTGGCCGCCTCCATCATGTCGACAACGGCCTGGATCGCATCGAACAGGTCGAAGCTGAACCCCGTGAGCGTCTCCAGTCCGTCCGCGAAGAACCCGATGAAGTCCTCCGCGGCACCGGTGACGGTGTCGATCGCCGAGACGGTGGAGTCCACCACCGTGGTGATCCCGTTCCACACGTCCTTCGCGACGGCCCCCGCCTTCTTCATGGCGGCCATGAACTTCTCCAGCCCCGTCTCCTCGGCGTCCGAGGCGTCCTCCGACTCCTTCACCCGGGCCTCGGAGATCTGCGTGTCGTACAGCCCAGCGATGCGCGTGCGCTCCTCGCCGTACTCCGACGCGATGCCGGCGAGCACCTCGGCCTTCTCTCGCTCGAGCTTCTCGGACTCCTTCATCCCGCGCTCTTCGAGCCCGCTGATGACGTCGTTCACGTGCTTCTGCGCGTCCTCGCGCTTCTTCCGTTCGTCCTCTGCGTTCTTGTCGACGATCTCCTGACGCTTCGCGGCCCACAGGGTGAGGAGCACCAGCGCGTCCTTGCGGTACGCCTCCTCCAACTTGGCCACCTCGGCGGTGTTGTTCCCGGCCGCCTTGATTTCCTCGTCGTACGCGGCCTTCAGCTCGGCCGAGCGGGTAGACATCTCCAGGTTGACGCGCTGCATGTCGGTCGCGCCCAACGCTGCAAGCTCGTCGGCCAACTTCTTGTGGATCTCCAGTACCTTGGAGGCGTGCTTCTTCTCCTTGCTCGTTCCTTCGGTGAGGGCCTTCTCCGCGGACGAGAGCTTCGCCTGCTCCAGGCGGTCCACCTCCTTCGCCTCCCCCTCCCGGAGGGCGCCCACCGCCTTCGCCCGCTCCGTCTCCAGGGCGGCCGCACGCTTCGTGAACCCCGACTGCTTCGCGGACAGCGCGTCGTACTCCGCCTGCGCAGCCTCCATCGAGTCCGCCGTGAACCCCGCGAAGTGCAGCGCCGAAGCGATCATCCCCGACGTGGCCACGGTGCCCGCCTCGATGCTCTTCTGGGCGTCCTCCAGCCCCTTCTTCATGTCGGTGAGCGACTTCCCGGCCTGGTACGCGTCGGTGTGCAGCGCCTTGATCGTGTCGTCGAGTTCCCTCCAGGACGACGGGTCGAGCTCGTCCACGATGGACCCGACCTGACGCAGTTCACCACCGACCTCGACGAGCTTCCCCTGCTGCTCCAGCCGAAGGGCCTCCTGCGCCGTCAGCTCGGTGATCTGCTCGAGCTCCTTCTTTCGGGCCGCCGACAGCGTCTCCGAGTGCGCCAGTTCCGCACGCGCGGCCATCTGCTGGGCATCCAGCATCGTCTCGATCTGGTTGAGGCGCGCGCGGTCCTCTGCCGCGGCCGCCGCCGCAAGCCGCTCCTGGGCCTCCTTCAGCCGGTTGGCCGCGGACTCGGCCTCCAGGTACCGATTGATGAGGTACACCAAGCCGGCGATGAGGGTGCCGATGGCCGCGACAAGGGCGTAGATCCCGCCGGTCGCCTCGGTGAGCACCACCATGAACGCCTGCACGCCCCCACCCGCGGCCCCGATGGCGGACACAACGCCCCCGATGGCGCTCGCGAACGAAGCCACCCTCGTCGTCACCCACAGGAGCCCCATCGCCAGCACCAGGTCGTCCACCAAGGGCAACAGCTCGGTGAGGATGGGGAGGATGCCGCGCACCTCTGTCGCAAACGAGGCCATGTCCCGGATGAACCCGGCGATCGAGGTGGCGATGTAGTCGGCGTTGTCGTTGAGCCAATCGGTGACCGCGCCGAAGGCGTCCGTGAGGCTCGCCTGGATCTCACCGGAGCGCCCCTGCACTTCCTGGCTGATGCGGTTCACGACGTTTGACATCGCGTCGAGCAGCCCCAGGATGGGCGTCGAGTACTGATCGAACAGGGTGAGGAAGAACTCCTCTACCGCGGACTGGAGATTCTGGAACCGGCCCAACACCGTGTCCGTCATCTCGGCGTACATGCTGGTCGCCGTGCCGGTGGAGTTCTCCAACGACGACAGCATGTCGTTGTAGGAGGACTCCCCGGCGGCGAACTTCTCGCCCAGGGTGGCCACGACGGCGCCGGCCTCCGAGCCGAAGACCACCATGGCGTCGCTGGTGGAGATCCCGGCCCTCCCTACCGTGTCCAAGATCTCGGCGAAGGAGTGCGTCTCCGGGCTGATGTCGGCCATCGTCAGGCCGTACTTCTCCATCGTCTTGATGTTCTTCTCGGACGCGGTGGTCGCCCCCACCATCGCCCCGCGGAGGGCGGTCCCCGCCGAGGCGCCCACGAGGCCCATGTCTCGGAATTGCGCGAGCGCCGCCACCGTCTGCTCGAGGCTCCAGCCGAAGCCGGCCCCCACGGTGCCGCCGTACTTCATCGCCTCGGAGAGATCCTCGACGGTGAATTGCGACTTCGCGGTGGACGCGGCGAACACGTCCGCGATCCGCCCGGCCTGGTCCGTCTTCAACGAGAACTGCGCCATCGTCGACGTGAGGCTGGCCGCTGCCACGTCCAGGCTCGTCCCGCCCGCGCCCGCGAGGTTGAGCGCGTCCCCCGTGGCGGTGAGCACCTCGTTCGTGTCGAGGCCCGCGCCCGCGAGGAGCTGCATTGCGTCGGCCGCGTCGCTGGCCGAGTAGTTCGTGGTGGCGCCAAGGTCCCGGGCCTTCGCCTCCAGGGCTGCCATCTCGTCGGCCGTGGCGCCGGCGATGACGCCCACCGTCTGCATCTTCGACTCGAAGGTGGCGCCCACCACGGCGCTCGCCACGGCGAAGCCCACGGCCGCTGCGGTTGCCGCCTTGAAGGCGGTCGTCACCATGTCGTTGAGAAGGTCCGCCAGGTACGACAGGTCGACGCCGAACTTCTTCGTGTTCGCCTTCGCCGTGTTGAGATCTTCGCCGTACTGGTCGTCGTCGAGGAGGAGCTGGACGAGCAGCTTCCCAATGGTCATCTCGTCAGCCACGTGAACCTCCTCCGCGTCCAGCCTACCCCGCGCTCGCGCGAGGCGATGGCTGGGCTACTCGTCGACCACTCGGATCCCCATCGAAGCCAATCCGGCGAAGATCCGCGCGTCCCGCGCCTCGGCGCGTTTCACGGCCCCCGCATCGTCGCGATCGATCTCGGTCGCCTTGGGCTTCCCGCCCCCGCCAGACACAGAACCCGGCTTGTACTCGACGCCGAACGCCGCCGCGATCGGCGTAAACAGCATGTCCAGACGCGCGATCTCGTGGCGCACGATGCCGCGCGCCATGAGGACAAGCTGATCCCAGGTATGCGTGTCGAGGACCGTCAGGTCGTGGCCCGAGGCTGCCAGGATGCCCAGCAACTTCTCCACGTCATCCGGCGTTACGGGCTCTGCAGGGACTTGATCTTGTCCTTCAGCACCCCGACGGTCCTCGCGGCGAAAGGGAGCAGGCCCCCCAGGAGCTCGCTCGCAGAGAACAGGTCGAGGGCGTTGGGCTCGGCGGGGAGGTCCACCGCGAGCTCGGCATCCGCACGGACGTTGACCAGCGCCGCGGCGTAGACCGACGGGTACGCGATGGAGAACGCTTCAGCCAGGATGCGGACCGCGTCAGGGTTCTTCAGCATCACGCGGAAGAGCCTCATCAGCTCGCCCATGCCCTTCTCGGTCGCTGCCTGGTACGCGGCGAACGCCTCACGCACCTTCTCGTCGGCGCGAACGAGGTCGAACACCTCGGACAGTTTGTCCATCATCTGGATCTCCCGGCGAGCCGGGAGCGTCGGGCGGCAGATATGCCGTGCTCCCGTGATGTCCTCCACGGGGACTGTCTTGGTGGGAGACAACGTCTCCAGAAACGCCTTCCAGTTGAAGTCAGCCAATGAACCTCCTGGGCCTTACCGGCCTCTGTCGCGGAGGGTAACGCAGTTGCGACAGGGCCGGGGGAGGTGTCACCCCACGCGCGCGTTGGCGGGCTTCGGCGCCAGGTCGGCGAAGGGGCCGTCGTCGCACCACTGCTCGACGGTGAAGCCCAGGGTGAGGACGTGCTGGACGAGCGTGCGGGCGTTGGTGAGCTTCATCGTTGTCTCGTCCCAGCACCAGTTTCCGACGCCGGACGCCCAGCTCGTACACCGGATCCGCTTTCCCTCGACGACGATCCAGCGGCGCGTGTACTGGCGTCCGCTCGTCGTCTCGTAGGGCTGTGTCTCCATCGCGATGGCGCACCCGTCGTGCTCGCACCCCTCGACGTCGCAGTCCTCGTTGTCGCACATCGGGCCGTGCAGGGAGATCTCGGGATCGAGCGAACCGGGCTCGCGCACATCCAGCGCGGACAGCCGACCAATGAAGGCCCCCGTGTGGCCGTCGTTCACGCAGAGAGCGATCACCCAGCGACGTGCTGGGCTGAACCGGCAACTGGCGATGTGGGGGAAGCGGGGCGTCTCGATCCGTGGCTCGCGACAGGGGCAGAGCCCCCGCCGGACGGCGCGGCGCGCGAGCTGGATGTCTGCGCGCCGGCACGCGCGTCGTTGGCGGGCCCTACTACCCATTGGCCACCTGGAGGCTCGGCGCGGCAGGGCAGGGGAGGCCATGGCGGTGGGCGACGAGCATCGCCCGATAGGTGCGTACCCGGGCCTCCGACTCCGGAAGCGGAAGGCGATCCCCCGCGCGGTGCTGGAAGCGGACGCCGGCCCCGAACTTCGCCCGGTAGCGGAGGGCTGCGATCCCGAGTTGGCCGTCCCAATCCACCTTCAACAGCCGTCCGATGTCGGTGCGGTCGCCGCGGATCAGGATGTCCTTCGGTGCATACCCGTGCTCCACCGCGGCGAGCACCGCATGGATGCAGGCGTAGGCCCAGGCGGCAGGTTCGGTGTCAGAAGCCCAGGGCTCGACCACGTGCGTCTCGCCCGTGTAGTCGGGAAAGCCGCGCTTGCGGGGAACGGCGACGGTGTAGGTCCCACCCTGGAGATCGGGGAAGTACTGCACGTGGACGAAGACGAGAGCAGGAGTAGCGGGCGGCATCGAGGAGCACCTCCGGCCTGGTAGTAGCCGCACACGGCGCCTGCTCCGAACGGCCCTGGCTACTACCCGTCGGGAGGTATTCGATGGAAGATAGCTTCTCCAAAGCCGTGGCCTTCGTGCTGAAACAGGCCGGCCGCTACGTCCACGACGACAACCCCCTGGACGCCGTCAGCCGTGGCATCCAGGGCCGCACCTACGACGCGTGGCGCAGGAGCCAGGGCCTCCCCGAGCGGCCCGTCCGTGAACTCGAGGAGGCCGAGGCCCAGGCCATCTACCGCACGTTGTGGGAGGCCTGCGGGAGCGGGGTTCTCCTTGCCCCCCTCGACATCGTCCACTTCGACGCGGCGGCGATGCACGGGCTCGACCAGGCCGGGGGGTGGATGGTGCGGGCGCTCCCCCACGCGCAGGCGGACCTCGACCCGCGGGGCCTCGCGATCCGCCTGCTGGAGATCCGCGAGGAGGCGATGCACCGGAGCGCCCAGCGCCCCAAGAACGCGGACAAGCTGCGCGGGTGGCTCCTTCGCCTCACCGCCCTGCGCCTGGAGGCCGCGCTCCCGACAGCCGAGTAGCTACGCCACGGGCCGCCACAGCGTACGTGGGGAAGCGGCGAGGCGATCCAAGCCGCACCAGTCCCCGTGCTCCGCAGCGCGCAAGACGTCGGTCGCCGTGGCGGACGTGCCGCCGAGGACCGCTGTGATGCCCGCGCGCGTCTTCGCCCCGGGCGCCCCGTCGATCTCCCCGATGTCGTACCCGGCACGCTGCAGAAGCGACTGCACGACGCGAGAGGGGCTCTGCCAGGCCCCGGCGTGTCCCACGAGGACCGCGCCCGCGAGCGCCCACTGCTCGTAGCCCAGGCGGTCGTAGACGCCCTGGAGCTCGCCCTTGAAGTCGAAGTGCCAGGACTCGGCTGCGCCCTCCGTGGGCCTTGCGATCACCGGCGTCCATCCGGTGGCCGCTGCGCACTCCCACAGCACGTCGATCTGACGGTCAGCCGCGACGCCGTTGAACTTCAACGCCCCGGTGTCGCAGTCGATGGAGCGACCGCCGTTGTGGCCTGACTTCCCGGGCATCGCCACGAAGGCCGCCTTCATCGTCGAGGCGACCCACCCCGCCGCTCCGGGGGCCGGCTTCCCGGCCGCCACCCAGGTGTCGTACTTCGCACGCGCGCGCTCCTGCACGGCCGCGTCGCGGTGGCAGTCCGTCACCCGGAAGTCGCCCTTCTTGGCCAGTACGGCGTTGGAGAACGCGAGCAATCCGGCCGCCACGTCGGGCGCAACGAGGCCACCGCCGGCCTGGGAGAGCGGGATGCAGAGTGTGCGCGCCTGCCCCGTCTTGCCGTCTCGGGTGTATGAGGAGACGACCCCAGGCGGGGCAGGAACGAGGACGAAGGGGAAGATGGACATCGGGACCTCTTCGGATCCCGGTAACTCCCCCGTCGCGACTACGTCTTCTGGCGGTACACCTTGATGAGCTGCTCGTCGTACGCGAGGGTGGCCCCCGACCAGTTGGTGGTCGCGCGCTGGGCCACCCACTTGTACGGGAACTTGTGCTCGTCGTGGGTGAGGTTCATCTCCACATCGCCGTCGGACACCATCCGCCAGATGTAGGCGTTGAGCGTGTGGCCCGCGGCCGCCATGTAGTGCTGCACGTGCCCGGCCACGACCTCGACGAGCGGGTCGCCACCGAAGGACATCGTGTCCTCGGACGAGATCGACGTGGTGTTGCCCGAGCCCAGGGCGTACGTCAGGGAGGTGACGTTCCATTCGATGCCGGAAATCTCCAGCATCACGTCCTGCTCCTGCGAGAACGTGTACACCTTCAGCTTCGGGTTGCCCTGGGTGATCGAACGCTTCTTGTTCGACATCGTGACCTTGATGCCGTCCTCGGTGATCGCGCCGACATCCACCGAGGGGGTGGTGCCAGCCGCGCCGAGAAACAGCCGGCCCGGGCCGAAGCTGAAGTTGGTGGTGGTAAAAGTCGGGACGTTCACGGGCATGGGTGCACCTGCGGCGAGGGGGGAGGGTCCATCTTCGTGCCGGGGGTGCGCCTCATGGGCGTCTTGTGGACGGTATCACAGCCATCCGATCGCGGCGAGGCTCTTCCCCATAGGTACACTTACGACAGATCGCGACACCCCGGTCGTCGAGTTCTACGTCCTCGTCGGTGTGGCCGCACCACCGCCGTCCGTCCGCTCGACGGGCCACCAGATGGTACTCCTGGATGACGCGGTTCAGCCTGGGGCTCCCAGCCGAACGACGACGCTCCCGCCACCCTCCGTTGCGCGCTCCAGGAGCTCCTCCAGGAGCGCCGTCGACAGTGTCGCGATTCCGTCCTCGACGGGGATCGCCCCCATGTCGGCTGGTGGGGCGTAGTCCATGAGGTTGACCTCGCCGCAGGACTTGCAGATCACCCGGATGTAGCCGCCCACTCCGACGCGGCTGTAGATCTGGTGGTCCTTGTAGCGGATGCGGATCACGTCCGCCTCGGGGTCGTAGAGCCCCAGCCGGGAGCGACACTTCATGCACGCCCACACCTGGTCGGGCTGGTGCGCCCCCTCGGCGGGGTCTCCCTCGATGCCCGGCTCGCGCGGGGGGCCGACACCGGCCTTGTGGGAAAGCACCTGGATCGTGGCCTGGGCCCGCGCGAGGTCTTCTTCGAGCCCCGCGATCGTGCGCGCGGTGACAGCGAACTTCTCCTCGAACTTCCGATCCAGGGCGGCCTCGAGCTGCTTGGCGAGCGCGTCCTGTCCGCTCATCCGCCACCCGGACCGGCCGGTGCCGTGTGGATGACGTTCGACGTCCCGCAGCCCGGGCACCCCACCGTCCGGCTCTGCGCACCTGGTGCGCCCGCGCTCGTGAGCTGCTGCCCGGCCGGGAGGGTGAGCAGCTTCGTGCCGCACCCGCTCCTGCACATCACGTCCGTGCCGCGGCTTCGGCCGCTGCCCATTCCTCGTTCCATCGCTTGCCTCCTGTCGGCCTGGGATCACCCGGCCGTGTGCCCTCGCCACTTACCACGTGCGAACCACGCGCCCACGTCCGAGTTGTACATCACGATCGGACGCTCGACCTCGTAGCTGTACCCCGCGGCCGAGAGAGCGCGCGTGCCGTTCGCCGTCGTCGCGTTGAACAGCCGCTCCATGTTGAGAGCCTCGTACGCGGCCTTGTAGAGCGCGTCGGCGTCTCCGTCGCTGGTCCGGTCGTAGGCGTACAGGTCGAACACGAATCCCTGCGATCCGCCGCTGTACTGGCCGCGCCCGTTGATCACGTCGACGATGAGGCACGGCATCTCGATCGTCTGGGGGTCGGTGAACCGCGGGTGGGCGGTGTGAACGCGCCCGCGAACCAGCCCATCGACGGTGGTGTTCGCCACCAGCCGTTCCCGGATGAGCTGTTTCACGTCGGACAGGCTGTTCATGCTCGCCTCCTAACGGGCTAACGGGCGGAGGTGCCGCCACCGGCCATCGAGGGCATCCCCGACCCGAACCGGATGCCGACCTTCGACCGCAGGACGCGGCCGAGCACGACGACGACGGCCTTCATCATCTCCTTTCGCACGTCCGGTTGCATCACCGCGTTCCAGAGCGGATCACGGGGGAGCATTCGCTTCGTCCCCATCACCACGCGTTCGGCCTCCGGCGCCTTGAACGTGTCGAAGTAGACCTCGTACTGTGGCCTCCCACCTGGATCCGAGGTCGCCCTCCCCAGGGTCGCGTTGTACATCTTGTCGGTCTGCTTGTGGTGCCCCGCGGTGCGCTTCGCGGCCGCCTTGTGTGCGGCCCCCGACAGCCCGCCCGTGGGGGCGCGATGAACGTGCCAGGTCCCGATGGCCTGGTGCACTCGGATGGAGCCGTGCCGCCGGGCGTAGGGGTGATCCATGTCGGCGAGGTCGGTGAGGCTGTGATCCCGGATCCCCACCGCCTTCTTCGACCACTTCAGCGCGATCCCGCCCGCGGCATCGACCGCAGCCCGGCCCGCTTTTCGAAGGTCAATCTTCGTGTTGTCCAGCGCGATGAGCGTGAACGACAGCGACGACTGACTGAACTGCATCACCTTGGCCATGCGTCGAAGCGTACCGCGCGGGGCGTCGAGGCGGAGAAAGACGCGCGCCCCGATATTCGTCTTTCTGCCCTTGCGTGTAATCGGTGCCCGGTTACAGGAGGGATCGTGACGTGGGGCCCGCACAATGAGTACCTCACCATCACCAGCAAGGGCCGCGTCGTGCTCGGCCTTCCGGCCGTTCGCCCCGCACGCGCCTGCGACGCGGACCTCGTCACCGTTCGGGCCGTGGCCGCCTGACGCACGAAGGGCCCCCCGTTCTCCGCGCGGACGGGCCGCTACGTCGGTTCGGGCGCTGGGCCCGGGGCGTCAGCCAGCTCCAACTCGCTCTCCAAGAACACCCCGCTGTGGGGCACGTCCGGGGGATGGAACCCACGGTCACACCGCGGCTCGTGGCAGCGGGGCACCGCGCCTGCGGGCTGGACGTGCCAGCCGAAGCGCTCCTCGCGTACGGCGCGGTGGACGTCGAACAGCGCGTCCACGGTGGCCGCCTTCTCGACGTCGGGCGCCTCCCCGAAGACCATCCCCTCCGGATCGTCGCGGTAGTCCCATACGCCACCCAGGCGCTCCGTGCCGTCCGCCTCCTGCACGACCTCCAACGCCAGTCCCATCGGGTGGAGGTAGCGACGGTTGAGCTCCTGGAGGAGCCCGGCGGAGCGGAACTCCGCGACCGGCATGTACTTCCGGGTGCTCGTCGGCACCTCCTCTACCTCTTCGCCTGGCGGCGGGAAGGGCGGCAGGGAGGCCATGGCCTCCTCGTTGGAGATCCCCTCGCGGATGCCCGCCGCGACGTGACCGAGCCGGGGGAGGGACGGAGCGATCTCCCCCAGCGCCTCCACCGCCTCGCGCACGTTGCGGCGCAGGGAGTGGTTCCCCATCCGCACCTCGGCTTCCGCCATACACGCGTGCGCGAGGCGCCCGTACACCAGCCCGGCCTCGCGGAAGGGGATGTACTCGCCCGTCGCGCAGCGCATCGCCCGGGAGAGACACTCCAGGCCCGCCAGGTCCGCCCCCTCGTTCAGCCAGTACAGCCCCAGCGTCGTCCACGCCGTGGGGTTGTGCGGGTCCTCCTGGAGGTCGAGTTCGGTGAGGCGCCGGTAGAAGTCGAGCTTCCGCTGCATCGTGTCGGGGTCGCGCGACAACCCCGTGTTGAGCATCGTGAACGGCGCGACACGGAGGATGTTCGCGAGGTTCCGCCCCTGGAGCACCTTCACCGCGTGGCCGAAGGACTCGTGCACGCGCCCGTTCATCCGCATGAGCGGGTCGAGCCGGGCCATCCGCACGGCCTCCGAGGTGTTCCCGGTGCCGTCGGTGTGACGGTTGACGAAGCGCACCATCCAGCCCCAGGAGTCCCCGACCTCGGCCATCCGACGGAGGTGGATGAGCCCCTGGGCCGGGATGTGCTCGTCGGGGTCGAAGAACAGCGACCATCCCATCCCCGGTGTGTCGCGCAGCGCGTCGATGCCCGCGTTGCGCGCGGCCGCGAGGTTGTCCGCGAGCGGGTGGTGCACCCACTCCACGCCGAAGTGCGCGGCCATCTTCGCCATCGCGAGCCCGGGGCCCGTCTGCGGCCAGTCCGTCTCCGTGGCGCCGGCGATCGTCGGTGAGGCGAGGCTGGTGCTGCGCTCCGCGCCGGCGGCGACGAGCCAGCCCGTGTCCTCGTCGGCCCAGGTCCCCGTCCACACCAGCACGATGCGGTCGACAACGCCGTAGAGCTGGTCGAGCAGGCGCCCGACGTCGTCCGCGCGCTCGCCCTCGTGGACGAGCATGTGCAGGCCGATGCCGTTCTCTGGCACGAACGCGGAGAGCACCATCCCCTCGTCGCGCGTGATGTGTCCATACGTCGGGCCGCCCACAAGCAGCGGATCTGGATTCGGATCCTGCTGCTCGTACCGCTCCAACTTGCGGAAGCGGTCGTCGGCGTTCATGTAGCCGAAGTGCCGCATCCGGAGCCCGGAGATCCGCTTCGACGCGTGGTCCACCATCGGCACGTTCCCACAGTGCAGACCGTTGTGCCCGCCCGCCAGGATCCGCCGCGGGTTCGCCTTGTTCACCCGGTAGAAGCGGAAGCCCCGCATCGCGCCGGTGTAGGAACCACCATCCCCCCAGGGCCGGTCCATCCGGTACATCCGGTTGTTCTCCCAGTGGTTGACGAACGCGGTGTCCCACTCCTGCACGAGCGGGTCCGGGTGCTCCATCATCCGCTCAAGGAGCGCGCGCGTGGCCCGGGGCTCGAGGTACTCGTCGTGATCGACCGAGTAGATCCAGTCGGCCCCCATCCGCTCGGCCAGGGTGAGCAGGGCGTTGCGCTCCACGCGCTCATGGAATTCCCCCGTCCAGGCCGCGCACTGGACAGGGGGTTTCCGGCTGTCCTCGAACCGCGCCGCCCAAGAGGCAGCCCACTTCGCGAGGAGCGTAGGTGCCTGGGACGGGCTGCGCTGACACCCGGTCAGCAAGTCGAGCATGTCCGCGGGGATGCGATTCGCCGAGAGCTCGCGCTGGAACTCGGGGCGGGCCATCATCTCCGCGGGGTTGCGGGTGAGGAGGATCGCGATCCCGTCGAGCATCCGGCCCATCGACACGAGCGACGCCCGGAACATCACCAGGTCGTTCGGCACGTCGAAGCGCACGCGGTACGCGCCCACCACCTTCCGGCCGTGCTGCGCGAGCCGAGGGGCCCACACGTCGTAGTAGACGAGGCGGTTCCGCATCCCCCGGTCCATCTCCGGGAAGCTCTCGTCGAAGGTCTGGTGCCCGAGGTGGCCGATGAAGGTGTCGGCCGCCACGACGGCGCGCCAGCCCTTCTGATCTGCACGGGCGCACAGGTCGTTGTCCTCGTACCCGGCGATGAGGAAGCGTTCGTCGAAGAGCCAAGCGAAGCGCGGTTCGCCCACGGAATCTGGGATGACGGTCACCTCCACCCCGCCGTGGTTCTCCACCGCGCGAGCGCCCGTGGCGGCCATCGGCACCTCGTACGCGGCCAACTCCTCCAGGCAGTCCGCGGTGATCCCCATGCAGTACCCGGACAGGAAGGTGGCGGTGAGCACCGAGCCCGTCCGCTCCTGACGCCACCAGCGGGCGAAGCCGTCGACGCCCGCCGCCTTGAAGCGCTCCATGTACTCGCCGCCGATCTGCTGGATCCCCGCGGCCACGTTCGTCACGGGGCCCACGAGCCCGACGCCCTTCGCGCCGACGTACTCGGACATCGGGTGATGGGGGCGCTCCTTCGTCTCGGGGTCCACGAGCTCGGACCACTCCTCCACGGTGGGCGACTCCACCGCGGAGGCCATCCCCTCCAGCCAGCCCTTCGTGACGTGGAGATCGTCGTTGAAGATGACGGTGAGGGGCGGGATGCCACGCACCTCGGTCGGCCGGGTGTCGAACATCGGCGTCAAGGCCGTGTCGCGGAGGGCCACCCGCAGGCCCAGGTTGATGGCGCCGCCGAACCCGGCCGGCGTCCCGTAGTCGTAGATCGTGAGGTGGCACCCTTCGTTGCGGCCCAGATACGCGAGCCAGAGGCGCCGGATCGCCTCCTCGGACTCCGCGGCGTGGGCCGGGTCGAGCGGGTTGATGCTCACGATCACGAGCACGCGAAGGCCGTCGAAATAGCGGCAGAGGCGGTCGAAGCTCGGCACGAGGACGGCCGGGTTCGCAACGGTGGGGATGACGATCAGAACGTCGTGGCTTTCGTCACGCGCGAGCAGTCGCGCGGGGGTCTCGGACATGGGGGGCTCCTGCTGGTTGGCCCGGTGGAGCTCCCACCGGGCCGGTGGGTTGTAGCACGGGGCAGGAGCCGACGATGCCCGCCAGCTACCCCAGCGTGGGCGTGAACGTCACTGACCAGCACGCCCTGGCCGCATGGTAGCCGTTCGTCTCCCCCTTCTCCTGGAGGACCGCGAGTGCTCCACGCATGGGGTCGCACACGTCGCCGAGCAGCGCGAGCACGGTCCCGACCCGCTGGACGTTCATCTTCACCTTCCCCGCCCCCTCGGCCGGGTGGAAGGAGATCTCCACGGCGCCGTCGAAGAGCGTGACCGCCCCACGCTTCCAGGTTCCAGCGTCGTCCCGCTGGAAGTCGATGTGGAAGGCTTGCCCGACGGGGTAGGCCACGGCCTCCTCGGGGGTGAGGGTGAGCTGGGCTTCGCCGCTCGGCGTCGCCTCCCAAAACGCAGCGTTCTCCTCACTGCCGTTCGGATCCCACTGGTTCTTGGTGTTCACGGGGGAGAGGTCGACGACAACGATCGGCTCACGGAGCCGGTTGACTTCCTTGGTGGACTCGGTCCGACGCAGGACACGGAACTTCGCACGGTACATGGGGGCCTCCTCGCGCCGTCATGGGGCGCGGCTGTTGTAGCTTGGGGAGGCCGTCCTGTTTGCCCGGATGACGGCGTGCCGGTTCGAGCGAAGGGTAGCCGTTACCTGACACGCCGTCGAGCCCATCGTGCGCTCTCGGGCTCGCGCCGGAGCACGCCGCGGGCGGGGTACACGGCCGGGGGAGGTGGGGCTGGGTGCTCGCCCAGCGCGCTCGCCACCTCCAGGTGGGTGGCGGTACGCCTCCTCCAGAGAGGTGGGCGCTGGGGCCTCGTAGGGAGGGCGCGGGGTCGGGTCGTTCATGCGGTCCTCGCGTCGATGAGGTCGGACTGGATCTGCCAGTGGTCGGGGGCGAAGTCGCCGAACGCGCGGGGCTTCCCCTGCACCTCGTACTCCAGGCTGTCCGAGGCCACGACCAGCACGTCCCCTTGGAGCGGTTGCCAGGTGTCCTCGTACTGGATCCGGAACACCGCCCCCTCCTTTCGTTCCTGGCCTGGGATGAGCATCGGGAAGGATTGCATACCGCGCACCCGGCGCTCGGCGGGCCGATCGGACACGACCGTCTTGTAGGCCGACTGCGGGGCGCCGCCCGGGCTGACGGACTTCGCGCTGATCAGCGTTCCTCCGGAGAGCGAGGTCGTCATCCCCGACACCGCGGAGAAGCGCTTCGTCGTCGTTCGGACCGCCGAGGCGCCGCTGTAGGTGAGGGCCTCGGTGTCGGCGAGTCCGTTCACGGTCCCCGCCACGGTGACCGTCCCTGTCGGCGAGCCCGTCACATCCACCTGGACGGGGCCTGCTGCCGCCGGCTGGCGGTCGACGGTGTGCGAGGCAGCCACCGCCACCGCGTCGAGCAGGTAGGCCGTGGGGCGCTTCACGGTGACGAGGCAATTCGCGAGCGTGGCGATGGTGGACATCAGGCCTCCGCCTCCCCCTTACCGCGTCAGAAGCGCAAGGAGCGCCACCGCGCCCGTCATGCAGACGAGCGCCAGAATCAGACGACCGGAGCGGCCCACTACTGCGCCAAGTCGCGGATGACGGGGGCGAGCTGGGAGGCGATCCAGCGGTACCCCTCGGGCCGCGGGTGGACGGAGTCGGCGAGGAGCGCCCGGTCCATCTTGTGGAGCGGAACGAAGTGCAGCTCGTGGTCGCGCGCCACCTCCTCGGTGATCTCCGCCGCCTTCGGGATCCACCGCCGCGACGGGCGGCCGAACCCGCGCACGGTCGCGGAGTCGCCGATCGGCGTTGGCGAGCACAGCACGAGGCCGCCGAAGCAGCCCAGGGCCAGCTCCACCGTCTGCTCCAGGAGCAGGCGGTGCTCGCGCGGGTTCGCGCCCGATCCCTTCGCGTCGTACGGCGGGACGAGGAGCACCGCGAGCGTCGCATTGCGAAACGTCGTGCTCACGCTGGGGATGGCGCGCAGCACATCCACGAGCCCGCCTTCCCGGAGCCCCGCGTTGTGCACGATGAGGGGTCGCGTGTCGCGCAGCTGCTCCCACAGGTGCTCGGGGTAGCCGCGCGTCGCCCGCGCGCCATGGGTCACGGCGTCGCCGATGCACACGATCCGCCTCATTCTTGGCCTCCGTCCACGTAGTAGCCGGGGCCGGGCCCCAGGCGCGGGTCTACCGTACCAGCCCGAGGGCCTCGAGCTCTGCGTGCGCGCGGTCGAGCAATTCCTGGGACTCGGCGGGCTGCGAAGCCACCCAAGCCAGCAGCTCCGTCACGCCCGCGTCCAGAGTCACCTTCGGCTCCCAGCCCAGGGCGCGGAGCTTCGAGGCGTCCGCGTAACAGTGGCGGATGTCGCCCACGCGGGAGGTGTTCGTGACGATCGGCACGATGGGCTCCGCGCCCTCGGGGGCCACCCGCAACGCGAGCAGGCAGGCCAACTCCAGGATGGACGTCGGCACCCCGGTCCCCACGTTGTAGACCTCGCCCGGCGCGCCGTTGTCGAGGATCGCGAGCACCCCGGAGGCGATGTCGGACGCGTGGGTGAAGTCGCGCGTCATCCCCCCGTCCTCGTAGACGATGGGCGCGAGCCCAGCCTGGAGCCGTGCGGCGAAGATGGCGGCCACCCCGGTGTACGGGTTCGAGAGGGCCTGGCGCGAGCCGTACGCGTTGAAGAACCGCCCCACGCGCACGTCGAGGCCGTGCTGGCGACCGAGCATCAGGGAGATGCGCTCGGCCTCCCCCTTCGACCAGGCGTACACCGAGGCGCCGCGGAACGGGTGCCCCTCGGGGGTCGGTGCGGGGATGGCGTCCGGGTGCCCGGGCGGAAGATCGACGGGGACCGGGCCGGAGGAGACGTAGGCTCCCTCGCCGTACGAGGACATCGAGCCGGCCACGAACACGCGCTGGATCCGCGGGCGGCGCTTCGCCTCCATGGCCTCGCGCATCGGAGCGATCGTCTCCAGGAAGGCGGCCACGGCATCCTCCCGTGCCTGCCCCTCCTGCACCTCGACGTCGTCCGTGCGGGCGAGCTCCACGAGGCTCGCTTCGACCTCGTCCTGCTCACGGTTCCACCGCAGGATCCAGTCCAGCACTGCGGCCGTCCCGGTGACGTTGGCGCTGGTGTAGTGCGCGGGCTCGTACGTCGACTGGCCGACACCCACCGCCGCTGCGAGGTGGATCACCGTGTCGGGGCGGAACTCCTCGAGCGCCGAGAGGAAGGCGTTCCGGTACTGGCGGACGTCGCCAAACCACTTGGTGAGGCGCTCGTGGTCAGGCTGGTAGTCAGGCCATGAGGGCGCCCGCGGGTGGACCTGCGGGAGCAGGCAGTCATAGGCCATGACGTGGCACCCGCGCGCCAGCAGCGCATCCACCACGTAGCTACCGAGAAAGCCGGCCGCGCCGGTAACGAGTACTCGCTCCATCTCCATCACCTCTGTGCTCTGTTGCTTGCCGCCGGCCGGGCACCAGCCCGACCTCTCGCGGACGTAGCACGGAGGCTGGGCGCCGTCGCCTCCCTGAAAAGCACGAAGGGCCGGTCGCCCAGCCCCGTGTCCACACGCGTGCGGCCCTACGCGCCGCCGCCGGCATCGGCCGGGGGGTCGCCCTGGGCCGGGGCGTCGTCGGTCGGGGCGGCCTCGTCCGGCGCAACGACGGGGGCCTCCGCGGTCGGGGCGGGGGGCGCGCCGCCCCCCTCGGCCGGGCCGCCTTCGGCCGCCGGGCCACCTTCGGCCGTCGTGAAGTCGTCCGCCGGGGCGTTCGGGTCGAGCGGCGCCGCGGGATCCGCGGGCAACACGACGGTCGCAGGCGCGCCGCCCTCCACCACGGGCGGGATGGGGTTGACCGGGTGCGCCTCGCGCCAGGCCCCGAACAACGCGAACGCTCCGGTGCGGTTCTTCCCAGCGCGCTCGGCGGCCTCCAGCGCGTCCACCTCGGCGTGCGTCGTTTCGATCCGGTCGAGGTGTGCCTCCAGCGCGACCAGCGTGAGGGTCTTCGGCGGGGCCGGAGGAGCAGGTTCGTGCAGGGCCACGACGGGGACCTCCGTGGACACATCCACCGCGGGGCTGCCTTCGTAGCGCCGCCAGGTGCCATCATTCGCCAGCGCACGCGCAGCAGCGGAGGTCTGCACGGTGGTGACGGAGTACCCAGCGAGATCCCCAGTACCTGGGGCGATCCGGAGCTGCTCGCCCGCGGTGTAGACGGAGCTCTTGTCGGCGGGCCGCGGACGGCGGAAGAACGTGACGGGCATCGGAGCCTCCTACGGACGGTGGCGGTCTTCGTAATACGCGAGGAGGGCCCGCGCTTCGGCAGGGATGTCCTCGTCGCGGAGAACAATCTGGTAGCCGCTGGAGGACTTCGTAGAGACCCCCCCCATCGGCCCCTTGTTGAAGCTCGCGACGGCGATCAATTCGGTCGCGCGTACGACGTCCGCTGGCACGGTCGCGGAGGTGTACCCCCACCCGTACTGCACGCACGTGGACAGCCGCTCCGTCGACCACATGGCCGTCCCCCGAAGGGTGATCTTTCCGACCTCGTCGTCGAGCACGTAGTCACTGGTGGAGACGGCGCACTCGTGGTTGGTGACCACTCCCAGGCCGGCGACAGGCGCGTGTCGAAGCAGGATCGTGTCCTGCCCCTCTCCGTACACGTCGGGGTACTCGGATGTCGTTGTCACGGCGAGCGAGGCCTGCCCGAGCTTGCGCAGGACGTGCGCGTTTGCCCCGTCCACGGCCGCACCGACGGCGGTGTCGTGGAACGTGACGCCCGCGGCGAGCCCGAGGATCGCCTTCACCCGCGAGGTCGACGTGATGCTCACGCGCTGGCGCCGGCGCCCAAGGGGCCAGGCCGGCGGGCCGCACCAGCGATCGGTGCGTAGACCGGGGAAACGGCTGCACGGAGCCCGCCAGGTACCGGATCCACGGTGACGGTGATCGTGTCGCCCTGGTGATGCCGGATCCAGGCATCAGTGATCTCGAGGTACCCCATCTTCAGCATCCGCGTGCGGAAGTGCGGGTCGTTGCAGAACAACATGCAGACGAACTCACCACCGGGCGGGTTGTCTTCCGGGCCGGCAGGGCGCCAGCGGTCCATGTCGGGGCGTCGCTTCGGGAGCGGCAGACCGGAGGGCCATTGGACGCATCGGGTACGCCGGACCTCCCCATAGTTCTGCTCCAGGTATTCCTGGCGGGGGTTCCAGTCGAAACGGGTGAGCACGAATCGGTAGGTGCCCTCCTCCGGTGCTCCCATCTGGACGTGCATGTAGCTCCTCTGCGTGCCCGGAATCGTAGCACAGGCTCGGGTGCGCACTACCACGTCCGCGTGCGAGCGCCCAAGCCCGAAAACGACGAAGGCCCCGGTGGTCGCCCACCGAGGCCCTGCCGCCCCCGAGATCAGGTGGTCGAAATGCCGCCGAGGATCGAGCCGCCCTTCGTGTTGTCGAGCACGAGCGCGATGTCCAGGAACATGTCGACCTCGTCGTACTGCGAGCTCCTCTTCGCGAGCGGCATGACCGTCCACGGGGTGAGCTCGGAGTAGAAGATGTACTGGGTGTGTACGATGATGAGCGCGGTGGTGGCGCCGCCGGTGAACGCCGTGATGCGGCTGTCGGTGCCGTTCCACACCAGGGTGTCCGGGATGCCGGTCGACTCGATGATCGGGATGCCCTGGTAGGACTCGACGACGAAGCCGCCGTCCACCTCGGTCTTGTCGTTGAACCGCTGCTGGGCCTGCAGCGCGTTGTTGATCTTTCGGTGGCCGACGTAGTTGCAGTAGATGCGCATCGCGGCCTTGTTCGAGTGCCCGCGCACCACCTGGATCGCCGCGTCGAGCTGCGTCAGGTACAGGTCGTCGCCTGCCGTTGCCGTCGTGTTCGCCACCGTCTGACCGGACACGTTGCCGATGAGGGTGAGGAGCCCGTCGATGCTGTTCGCGTCCGCGGCGCTGTTGCCGATGACGGACGCGGACTCCAGGTCGTTGACGAAGTCCTCCGACTTCCCGATGAGCTCCGTGGCGAGCACGTCCCCGTACGAGCGGCCAGTCGCGATCAGCTTGCGCGTGACCTTGATGCGGCCGAGCATCGTCCGGTAGGTGAAGCCCACCTGGGCGTAGCTGCCCTCCTGGGGGACGACATCGTCCTGGGTGTCCGCGACCCACGAGCCACCCGTGGCCGCCGCGGTGCGACGGTTCGAGTAGAACTTGTCGCCGGATCCGGGCCGACGCGGGAGCGTGGACTGGACGCCGAGCTGGCGGTTCGTGATGAGCTGCACGACCTTCGAGATCGAGGTCTGCAGGAGCACGCTTCCGGCGCCGCTCACGGTGAGCGCACGCTGGAAGTCTGCGCGGCGGGTGGGATCGAACTCGGTCCAGTTCATGGGGGCCTCGTCGAGAGGTGGGAGGAGAAGCGGGCGTCAGTCGAAACGGTCAGTTCCAGCCGACGTCGATGTTGCCGATCAGGCCGTCCTTCTCCGCGGCCATGCAGAGGGAGCGCAGGAGGTCCGGCGCGTCCTCGCAGGTCTGCCGGAGCTTCATGCCGGCCTCGCCACGGGAGAGGAGCGTGGAGGTGCGCACCTCGACGGTGAGGGAGCCAATGGCGCGGTTCGCGACGGCCGCCAGGAGCGGGGTCTTCGTCCGGCCGTCCGCGCCAGCCTTCGCGCGCTCGATGAGCTGACCGAGCTCGGTGCGGGCGAACTCGCCCGTGCCCGAGAGCAGGGGAGCGCCGCGTCCCATGCGGACGGGCATGTCGGCCGAGGCCGCCGCCGCCGCTTCGGCCGCCTCACGGGCGCGCTCGCTGTCCTGGAGCTTCCGGCGAAGCTCGATGACCTCGGCCGACTCGGCGGCCGGAGGAGCCGCGCGGGACGCCTCGGGGGTCGGGGTCGGCGTGGGGGTCGGCACCGCACGCGCTTCGAGCGCGGTGAGGCGCTCGGTGACCGGAACCATGGCTCCGGCCAAAGCACGCTGGATGATCTCTTCGAGGAGCTTCGGGTCCATGGGGGCCTCGGGGGTGGTGGCTGCCGCATCTGCGCCAGCCTCGGTGTCAGATTTCCGTGTTCCGTCGGGAGCGTCAAGCAGAGAAGGATCAGCTACAGGCGGGCGATTACGTGCCTCGTCTCCAGACGCAGCGACCGCAGGAGGGGCCGCGGGAGTGGGAACGGAAGCGGATCGGTCGCCGTGGCACGAGCAGGCGCACTCGTCGGGGCAGTCCTCGCCCGTACAGCCGTCCTTGCTGTGGTCCTTCGCACGGTCGGTTGAAGGCGCCGTCTCGGCGTGAGGAACGGAGCGGCTGCGGAGGGCCACGGCCGCCACCGAGCGCATGACGGCCAGGTCCAAGCAATCGGGGTTCGCGGGACTCCGGACCACGGCGACATGGTCGAGCTCCACACACTCGATGATGATCCGCTCGAGGTTGCCGTCGTCGTCGTAGAGGTACCGGACCTCGGTGAACCAGCCGCCGATGGACAGGCCGATGGGCTGACCGCGCGAGAGGCGCTTCGTCAGCTCGGCCGTCATCGCGTCTTCTTCGTAGCACTCCCCGGTGATCGCGAGGGAGAACCCAGAGTCGGTCGTAACCGAAGGCGAGGCCACCTCGGCGCGCTCGATCGACGCCATGACCGTGCGGCCCATGACGTCGTTCCACTCCAGCGGAGTGAACCAGCCGTGGTGCCGCGGGGTGACGTCGACACCAGCACGGAACTGGTCGGCCATCCCCTGGAGCGCCCGGAGAGACATCTCCGTGCCGTACCAGTCGACCGACGTGGACGATGCGGTGCCCTGGATGAGCACCGTCTTCGGTCCCTCGTCCTCGCCCTTCGCTCGTGCGATGGCCTTGTCGAGCCCCGGAGCCAGCGCCCCTTCGGTCAGCTTCGCCCGGAGCGCCGTCACCCGCTCGATGCGTTCGGCCTGCGGTACGACGTCGCCCTTGAAGCGCACCAGCAGGTTCGCCCGAAGCTCTCCCGACTTGAAGCGTGCGATCAGCACGCGCTTTCCGTCCACCACCTCGGGCTCGATGCCTGCGAGCTTGGTGCGCAGGATCCCCTCCAGGTGGGTGCGGAGCTCGGCTTCGGTCATCTTGACTCCCGGACGTGGGACGGACAGATGCCGGAGGGTATCTGCCATCCCACGCGACGGGCAAACACTCGCCGCTTTGGTACAGGCGAGTTGTTACATCTACCGGGCCGGAGAGGGATGCCTGCGTGCGGCCAGCGGGCGGGCCCGCGCGGGGAGAAAGCGCGAACGTCCGAGGTTGGCCAGAGACACGGCCGCTCCAGAGTCCACCTCGTCCTTCCGCCAGAAGACGAGCACGCAGCGGCAACGCGACCGGCACTCGGTGTCGCCGCCAGGCTGCCGCCGCATCTGCGCTACGGGGCGGAACCCAGCATCGCCCTCGCGGACGCACGTGGGGCACGTGACGGAGTCGCCCACGTCGCACCACTCGAAGTACCACTCGACGGCCCGCCCCTCGGAGGTCGCCCCGTCCCCCTGCTGCATCCCGGTGACCAGCGTCTGGTTGGACAGCTCGACGAGCCGGCCCGACCAGTTGGAGATCCGGTGCTCGTTCGAGTCGAAGATCTGACGCAGCGCACCGAGCAGCTTCCCGACGTCGATCTCCACCTCCGCGGCCCTGCCCTCGGCGATGGCCCGGTGAGTGACATCCTCGCGCGCACGCACGGCGCCCGTGAGAAGCGCCATCGCCTGGTGGCGGATGTCGGAGAGCAGCCCGCCGTCGCCGGTGAGGTACCCCATGGCCTGACGGTGATAGGCCTCCGCCCGGGTGCGCCAGTCCTCGGCGACGTGCGCGAGCCCCGTGAAGTCCACCGCCGCGTCCCGGCCGAGCCTCGCGGCCCGCCGGTAGAAGCTCTCCGTCCCGGCGGCCCACTTCTTCTCGAGCCCCTCCAGGGCGTTCGTCGTCGCGGTAGCCACCTGCGCGAGCTCGGACGAGTCGAGCCGGCCGTCGCCGAGCACGGCCTGGGTCGCAGCCACGATCTCGATACGGGCCTGCCGGTACAGCGGCGCCACCTCGCGTTGGTACGCGATGATCGCGTCGCCGAGCGCGGAGAGGCCCAGCGTCCGGTACCCCTTGAACCGGCCCTCTGGCTGCCAGTCAGACGGGAGGTCGGAGGCCGAGCGCACGCCGCGGTAGGACACCTCCGGCTCGCAGGCGCACCCGCGGTGGGTGTTCAGGAGGCCGAAGCGGACGGCGCGCACAGCCGGGAGGATGTGGCGCTCCGCCCGCGCCCGCCGCCCCTGCGCGTAAACGGCCACCAGAGTGGCGCGCTTCTTCGCGTCGCCCCAGGCGCGGCCCTTCTCCACCTCCCCTTCGTCGTCGGCCTCGTCGGCATCGTCGTCGGCCTTCACGTCATCGGCCCCCTCGGGCGTGCCGGCCTTGGGATCGGTGACACCGTCCTCCGTGGTGGCGTCCGCGCCGGCGCCACCGCCGAACCCTGGGGGCTTCGGCGCGTTCGGATCGGGCTTGCCCTCCACGACGTCGCCGAGCGGACGGTACCCGGTCCCCGTCTTGATGAGGGGCACGTCCCCGTGCTCCACCGGGGCCAGCCCACGAGCCTCCCGGCGCTCGTTGACGGTGAGGCACGCGCGGTCGAAGTCGCCCTGGTCGCGCTCGCCCTCTGCCAACTCCTCGTCCGGAGTGAGCTTCTTCTTCCGGTCGAACTCGAAGGCCACCAACGCGGCCAGCTCGGGATCGCCCACCACCAGCGGGATGACCATGTTCATCCGGGCCTCGACCTTCTCGAGGATCGGGATGATGAGGTCGGAGTCCTCGGCGTCGTCCTGCACCTCGGCGGTCGCCCGGGGCGTGGCCTCGGTGTCCCCCTGGCTGGACGGCTTCCGGCCGAAGACGCGCCACACCACCCGGCGCACCTCGTGCACCAGCTCCTTCAGGGCGAGATCCTTCGGGGTGTGGCGGAATTCGATCCACTTCGCGTTGATCTCCCCGGGGTTCGCCGAGGTCAGCACGCGGAGCTTGTGATCCTGGCCCTTCATCTGCCGCATCGACTCGACCGCGCGCTCCGCTGCCCGGCCCGCGATGCCGGACAGGTACAGCAGGCCCGGCGGGATCTCGTCGGCGTCGAACGCCTTCATCAGATGCTGCGCCTGCCGCATCAGCGCGATGATCTCGTTGATCAGCGTCTCGATGAGCGGCACGCCCCCAGGCGCCGTCGTGTTGGGGTGCATGTTCATGTAGGTGAGCTGCTCGGGGAGGAACGTCACCGAGGAGCCCACGGCGTTCTGCTGCCGGTACCCGAGGAGCCGCTGTTTGTGGTCGACGACGGGGGACACGTCCCCGCCGCGCAGGGCCACCAGCTCCGCGAGCTTTCCCTTCCCAGTGGTGACGTGCTCGAAGCAGAGCGCGTCGAACACGCACAGGTCGGTGACGAGCTTCCCGAACCAGTCCTGCCAGGTCTCCGAGTCGGTGTTCGGCTTCTGCAGGAACGCCCGCGCGGCCTCGCACACCTCCAGCGCGAGCTCGTACCGCTCGTCGCTCGGGTCCACCGTCGGCAGGACGTCCCAGTTCCAGGTCGACACCTGGCGCACGATGCCGTCGATCGACGAGCGGACGTCGGGCACCAGCCGGTAGACGCTCCACAGCTCCTGGTTCGACAGGATCCGGTTCTGTTCGGCGTACCGCCAGGGGAGGGCGGCATCCATGTAGGAGCCGAACGCGGCCTCCCCACGGCGCTCGCGCACCTCCATGAACCCGCCGGCCCTGTACGTGGTCGGCCGCCCAAGGTGGACAACAGGGGGGCCGGCCATCACGCGCGTCAGCATGGAGAGCTCCAGATCGGCGATCGAATAGCACCGCCGACCAGTCGGCGCCCGGGGCTACTACCGGGCCGGAGGTTCCGATGCACCTGTGGCGATGGTTCGACGTGTTCGTGGTGGCGGAGAACAGGGGCGCCGCGTGGGGACTCCTGGTCGATCGGTTCGGCGAGAACGGGGCGATGGCCGAAGCGCTGTCCGAACGCTGGACGGCGCAGGACTTCGTTCCCCTCGCGCCCGAGGAGTATCTGGGCGCCGTGCCCCCGAACGAGCAGGTGGAGATCCCGAACTGGGCGCTCCCGTCCGTGGCCGATCCGCTGGTGCCCGACTCCGAGGATCCCACCGGGTACATCACCACGATGGGGTGTGCTGAAGCGCGGCACTGGGCGGTGCTTCTCCCCGCCCACGCGATCGTGAACGTGACGGGGTAGCTACCCCTCGAAAAAGCCGCCGGCGCGATCCGCAATTTCGAGTGCAACGCGGTCGTACACGTCGGCCATCCGGTAGTGGTCGGGGTCGTTCCCCTCCTTCCACACCACCCGGTTCGCGTCTTGGTCGAAGGTACGCACCGGGGCCTTCATCTGGTCCATGAAGCCGGGCACCGTACCGGCGTCGCTCGGGAGCGTCGCGCGCCCGTGCGCGATGTCGTCCATCGTGGTGTCCATCACCTGGGTGCGGTCCACGGTGATCACCTTCTGGTTGTAGTCCATGCGCAGCCCGAAGGCGTCGCGGCCGACACGGGCCGTCGGGTGGAACTGGCAGAGCCAGACGTCGCAAGTCCCCTCGTCGATGTAGTGGTCGCGCAGCTCCTTCGCTTTCCGCGTCTCGGGCATCGCGTCGATGACGCACGCCTGCACGCGGTAGCGGTCGATCAGTCGGATCAGCTCATCGAACTGGGACACTGCGCAGATGAACACACCGTCGCGCCTCCATCCGTCCGAGCTGTCGTCGGTGGGGGTGTTCACGGAGATCTTCACGTTCAGCATGTTGCCGACGTCCACCCCCATCGTGACGATCTTCTCCTTGTAGGCGTCGCCTCCGATGCCGTCCATCGGCGGGCGCCCGACCATCACCGCTTCCATCATCTCAACGGTGATTCGTGAACCTGCCACTTCGTAAGGCCATCCCAATCGGCCTGTGTAGAAGGCCGACAATCGCGCGGTTGAGAACTGGACGCTAACCCACTCCGTGTACATCGCGCGCATGGGCTGCGGGCGGTCCACGGTGGCCATGATGTCCAGCCGGCTCATGTGGAAGCTGGGAGTACGCGCCGGATCCTCGGCTACCCAGATCCCGCCCTGGGCCTCCCGGTCGAAGGGGCGCTTGCAGCGGCGGCACACCGGGCGGATGTCCCCCAGGGCCGAGGAGCCCGCGCGCTCGGTGTCGCGTGGGAACCAGCGCCCGTCGTCGTGCTTCCGCACGAAGTGCTCTTCCCACACGAGGGCCTGCCGTTCACTACAACGGACGCATCGGTGAAACCACTTGCTCCGGTTTCCGTCTTTCCACACCTTGTGGATCCCCTCGCCGGAGAACTCGGGGTTGGCGATGCGGAAGATTTGCGGACACGCGCTCTCCTGCACACGGTCTGGCACCTTCGCTACGTTGGTCTTGCCCTCCTTCGTGGCAATGCACTTGTCGAACTCGTCGATAACGATGGTGTCGGCAGAGAACTCGACGAAGTCAGATCCGGTCTGTGCACCGAGGAAGAGCAGCGTCCCGAGTCGACCGAACCGCTTCCGCTCCAGGTTGCCCTTCGACTGCGTCGCCTTCGTACCGAACTCTTCACCTGGGGTGCGCGCCGCGTACGCAGGCACCTCGACGAGCAGGGGATTGACCCGCTCGTCCACGAACCGCGCGGAGGTTTTGTACTGCGGCAAGACGTACGCGCAGATCCGATTGCGCCAGCCCGCGTTGTACAGGAGCAAGAGGATCAAGAGCTCGGAGATCCCAGTCTGCACCGCCTTGCAGAAGGACGCCTCGTGCCAATCGAGCACGCCGGTGTAGAGGGGGATCAGCGACGGCTTGTCGAGGAAGCTGATGGGCTGTCCGCGTCGATTCTGGTGGAACGCACGGGCGAGCCCGAGCAGGGGATACCGCTCGTGCACGGACAGGCACGCGCGCGCGTGGCGGTCGCGCGCCTCGTCGAGCTGGCTGGCAGAGGGGGTCATCGCTCCTACCGTACGACGGCGAGGGCAACGGTGGGGTGCTGCGCGCGAAACGCCTCGGCGTCGTAGAACTTGAACTGGCCGGTGGCCACGCACTCGATGACGCCTGCGTTCCCGCCGTGGAGGTGCCACGCCTGCTCGGATCCGCACCCGCACCAGCAGGGTGCGACGAAACGATGGGTGACCCGCCGACGAGCAGGGGCGCCGAAGGGCCCGCCGTTCTCCACCGGGATGTCGAACCAGTCAGAGCCCGCGAAGCTGGTCTGCATGAGCATCATCGCGGGGGCGCCGAACTCCTCCTCGGGGATCGGCACGACCTGCGTACGCACGCCCTCACCAGCCGTCCGCTCCGTCCAGACGGTACTTCCTTCAAGCCTGGACATCGGCGACCTCCAGGGCGGCAGCGACGATCTGACGGGCACCGGTCAACAGGGCCGGGGGGACGCGCGCCTCCTGCTCGAGGGGCAGGAGCGCGAGGTAGCGCGCCAGGTCGCCGCGGGTGAGCGCGAACGCGGTGTCGTCGCGGTGCTCTGTCGAGGCGAGACAGATGCGCGCGAAGGTCTGCACCACCATGTAGGCCGGCGTCGGATCCTTCCGCTTCTCCTGGCCCGGGACATACACCCGGTACACCGCGGCACGGAGGTCGGGCGGGAGCATGAACCAGTGGCCGCGGCAGGCGAACTTCGACTCGGGGACCGCGCGCGTGCACCCGGGAGCGTGGCAGGTGTGGCTCACGCGATCCTCCGAAGCCCGCCGTGCCGACGCACGATCTGCCAGCACGGGAACGGCTGGCCTCCGGACTCACGCACGGCGCAGAGCCCACCGTCGAAGACATCCCAGGTCGTCTCCCCGTCAGAGAGGACGGCCCCAGCCGGGAGCTTCTCCATCCCCACGTTGGTCGCACCGCGGCAGTCCATCCCGATCTCGGGAGGCTCGTCGTAGGACGGAAAGGGCGCTCGGCGTACAACGTCGGTGTCGCCGAGCAGGACGGTGGCCCCCATGTCGGGGTCGCGCGCGAGCCCGTACAGGCCGTGCGGGAAGGGCTGGCGGGCGTAGGGGACGAACGCCTCCCCGCGGTCCTCGCGCGGATCGGGGATGGCGCCACCGGACTGCACGTGGAGCCCGAGCTGGCGGTAGAAGTGCACCTTGGCGGTGTTCTCCGCCTCGGTCCCCTTGGCGCCACGGCGATAGCGGTACTTCGCCACCTGGGCGAAGCAGAACCCGGCGAACGCCTCGTCCCCCAGGAGGTCCCGGATCAGGTCGATCGCCTCGCGCTCCCCCTCGCGGTTGTACCGAGCAGGGGCGACGAGTGCGCCGTCGTGCTCCTCCTCCGCGGCGAAGGAGTAGGCAGCCGCCGCGAGCGCCTGCCCGCGCGCGCGCAGGTAGTCCTCGTCAAGCCGCCCGCGGCGGAAGAGGTGCTCCTCCAGGTGCGCCGCGATCCGCCCGGCGTACACACCGATGTCGAGGATGTCCAAGAGCATCGCGAGCTTCGCGGGCACGCGGAGGGCCTTCCGTGTGCCGTCCAGGTCAAGCGGGGTGAGCGCCCCGACGGCGTGCATGTCCACCCCGGCCTGCTCCTCCCGGAGCCAGGCGATGGCCTCTCCGTCGATGACGGCGCGGCCGACGCGGCGCACAGCCTCGCCCGTGTTGACGAGGGCCAGCACCGCCCGGCTGGCGTGTCGTACGAGCTCCGGGCTGGCCAGGAGGCGGTCAAGAACGGCGGGCGCGGCGGGTGGCATCGGGGCGGGCTCCTACGTCGGGTCGCCCCGGTAGTAGCCCGGGCCTGCCGCCGGCCGGGGGCGGCTACCCCTCCTCGCCGTCTGGCTTCGCCTCGAAGTCGAGCTGGCTCTTGTCAGCCTCCGACCACACCACCCAGGACTCGCCGCCGATGTGACGCTCGACGCAGAGGTACCCCAGGCGGCCGTCGCTGGTGAGCAGCTCGATGGCCTCGCACAGCTTCCACTCGGGGTCGCCCCTGCGGACGGTGATCTGGATGTCGGAGGGCTCTACCTCCACCTCCTTCTCGTCGGCGTCGTCGTACGCCTTCTCGGCGAGGGCCGCCGCGCGGGCGAGCAGATCGGTGTAGGCGTCGGAACCGAGGAAGTGGACCGGGGAGAGAGGGGGCATCGAGGACTCCTGCTTGGGTGACGATGGCGCACCGCCATCGTGCATGAACCGTAACCGGGTACCGATTACGCGCCACCTGGATCAGCGTCTTTCCCGTACGGACCGGCACCGCCCGTCGTTCCCTCCGGCCCGGTGTGCAGGCTACTACCGTGGCGAGGAGGGCGGGATGTTGGAGGATCGGGTTGGCCGCGGGATCGCCGAGTACCGTCAACGCGGTGGTCGGCTGACGTCGATCCTCGATGTGAGCCAGGAGCCGACGTCGCGGATCTACTTCCCCGCCGAGGTGACCTACCACCACGAGCCGCTCATCGGCGCGCCGTACGGGCACGACATGCTCTTCGACGGGTTGATCGTGATGGACACGCTCGATCGCGCTGTCGACTGGTCCGCGGCCCTCCGGAGCCTCGTGTACCAGGTCCGCCCCGCTGGGCTGGTCATCCTCGCGACCGCCGTGGACGCCGACCTCTCCCCGCTCCGCATCGAGCCCGTGCTCCGGAGCGCGGCCGTCTTCGGCGACTACGTCGTGCAGAACGACCGGCTGGTGGTCACCGGTCGCCGCCTCGGGGGGCTGGACTGCCTGGACGCGATCCAGGCCGCCTACACCCTGGAAGGCACGAGCCTCGCACGGGAGGTCCACGTCACCGCCCACGGCGAGCTCGTAGTGGGGCACGGCGTGACGTACGACCTCGCGGGAGGGGAGGCGCTGGCCGTCCTCGCTCGCCGCGGGCTGGCATGTCTTCCGGCATGACCGGGGAGGGCGAGCACCGCTACCGGGTGCCGATGTCCCGGGTGCTCCAGGCGGCCGTGCGCCGTCCGCTCTCGGCCCTGGCCGACCAGCCCGCAGCGGAATGGCCCCACCGCGGGCGCCTCGACTTCGGACGCCTGGAGACCCTCCTGGAGCAGCTCGAGGAGGCCGAGGTTGCCGACCGCTCGGCCGTCTTCGTGACGCGCCGGGAGGCGTCCACGCTCCTCGCCTGGGTGCAACACCGCCACCAGCTGGCGCGCGATGCAGAGGGGATGGGGAGCGCCGAGGCCCTCATGGCTCGCCTGGAGTTCATGCTCGGGCTCCGCGCCGACATCCCAGGCCAGGTCCCCGGCGTGCCCGTCGGGGTGGAGCGGATGGCTACAGGTTGAAGCACCCCGGGTGGGTGAGGGTCAGCCGCGCGTCCTCGGGCGTGCAGCGGTACACCCCGAGGGGGCCCTGCCCCATCCCGAAGGTCGCGAAGACCTCCCCCGCGGGGAGCGACGGGTGTTCGATGAGGGTGCACCACACCTGGGTGGAGCCACGGCCGCCGTCGTGGTGGCGGGAGACGATGCGCCCCTGCGCCGCGAGGCGGCACCACAGCCGCTCGGCGCCATCGTGGGTGGACTCGGCGGGCGCCACGTACCCGTCGGAGACGCGGCCGAACGCGGCCGTGACCGCTTCGTGATCGTAGGGGGGCTGACCGTACATCTGGAGGCTCCTGCTCGAACCGCGGCACACCGCCGCCGTTCGTACCGGTCACGTAACCGGGTACCGATTACGCGCCAGTATACGCACGCCTGGATCACGATCTTTCTCGCGCCCGGGCGGGAGGCCGGGGCCCCTCCTTGGGAGCCCCGGCCCGGTGGCCTACTCGGCGGCCGGCGCGACCGGCGTGAGGACGATCTGCTGGGCGCCGTCCACGCGCTTGACCTTGGCGGTGTAGCCGAGCGCCTTCACCGGCTCGACGAGGGTGCTGTACCAGGAGCCGGAGAACTCACCCCAGGACGAGGGGGCGTTCGCGGCCACGAGGTGGGCGCCCTTGATCGTGACGGTGCCGTCGTCGGCCTTCTCCGCCACCGCGATCACCGCCGCGAGCTTGTCCGTGGTGGTGGAGCGGGGGGCCGACACCGCCGACGGAGCGGTGCGGACGCGGCGGGCGGGGGCCGCCTGCCCCTTGCGGGTCTCGACGAGCGCCGCGGCCAAGAGGTCGAGGTCGCCAGACTGACGGATCCAGGCGAGGACGGCGCGGACGAGGTCCACGCTGCCCGCGTCGATGGCCTTGATGAGCGCCACCGCGGTGCTCGCCTCGACGGTCGCCACCGGCGCGACCACGGGGGCCTCAACGGTGACGGGCTCGGCGTCGAGGACCGCAGGCTCCTCGACGGTGACGACCGCTGCGGACGCGGCCTCGGCGATCTCGACGACCGGGGCCGTCACTTCCGACGCCGGGGCCGCGGCGCGGAGCTGCTCGATGCGGAGCGTGAGCTGCCCGATGCGGGTGCGGCGGGGGCCGCCGTCGCGGGCCTCCTCCAAGGCGAGCGCCTCGGTGAGCAGGGCGAGGTCGCTGCACTCCGCGATGAAGGCGCGGCTGCTGTTGGAGATCCCGGCGGCGGTGAGCTCGATTGCGTTGGTGAACATGTTGACTCCGTTGCTTGCTTGTTGTCCTGCGCGGCACCTCGCCGCCGGACACCAATCATGTAACCGGGTACCGATTACCAGCCACCCCGGATCGTGTCTTTTTTCCAGTCTTCGCAGGCAGATAGGACCAAGGCGCGCTCACGCGCAGGCCGATCGGCGGGGCCGCACGGGCTACTACCCGGGCGGACCCCTGGAGCCCCCGTGGACCTCGAAGACATCCTCCCCCTCCACGCCTACGCGCAGCGCGCGATCGACCGCGGTGTCGGCCTCCAGCTCCCCGGGCGCGACCCCTGCCTGCGCGACGTCCAGTACGGCGGGCCCGCGCCCGACGGCGAAGGGGGCGACCCGACCGACCGCCGGCTCATGCTCGACACCGCCACGCTCCGCGCGATGCTGGCCGTCGCGGAGGCCTCGACGACGGGCCGCTGCGTCGTGCACCAGATCGGTCTCCGCGTCCGCCAGTACCGCGCGCGTGACGGCCACGTGTACGAGGTCGTCCACCTTGTCGGGTCGAAGCCCACCGCGGAGGAGCACGCCGCCCTCCGCGGCGGGGCGATCGTCATCGAAGGGCGGGGGTAGCCATGGACGCCTCGCCGCCGGCCCCCGTGGGGCCCGTGCCCGCGTTCGTCGTGCCGCCCGGGGCGTGCGTCGCGATCGTCCTGGGGGACGGCACGGCGCGCCTGGGGATGCGCCTGGGGGACGGCCTCGCGGTGTGCGCCGCACCCATGCCCGCGGACCTGGATCAACACGACGAGGCCGCGTGCGAAGTGTGGTTCACCGCCGAGGCCCGGCTGTGGGTGCTCGCGACCGAGGCCGATCCGTGCTGGGTGTTCGCCCGCTGGTGGCCGGGCCGGGGGGAGCCGAAGGGGTACGACGAGGACGCGCTGCCAGGCCTCGTGGTCGAGGCGGGGGAAGAGATCTTCGGGATCGCCGAGGCCGTGTGCACCGTCGCCGCGGGCGTCTTCCCGGGCTGGGCCTCCTACGTCCCGAGCATCGATCCGGCCGTCCAGGTCGAGGCCGTGTGGCACCGCCCAGGCGCGGTGGAGCCCGTCGCGTAGGGGCCCGGAAAAGATCGTGATCGTGGTGTTCGTCTACTTGCGCGTAATCGGTGCCCGGTTACATGATCCTCACGACGGGCGGCCGATGCCGCTGGTCGAGCAGGAGACAAACCTCGTGGCCATCACCCACTTCAACTGCCCCGCCACCGAAGAGCTCTTCCGTACCGGGAAGAGCCGCCGCCTCGCCATCGAGATCCAGAAGTCCGGCCTCCGCCGGCTTCGCCAGATCGACGCGGCGAAGACCCTCAACGACCTCCGCTCCGCGGGCGGCGCCCTGGAGCTTCACCGCGACGGGCGGCACGCCCTACGCGTGAACGACAAATACCGAGCGATCTTCCGCTGGAACGCGGGGAACGCCTCGGAGGTCGAGATCACCGACCCTCACTGACCGGGGGCAGGGGGAGGGGGGCCGTCCTCCTCCCCCACGCACCCACCCTGGAGCCCGTCATGAACAGCCGCCCATCCGCCCACCCGGTGCACCCAGGGGGCTCCCTCGCCGATGCCATCCGCGACCGTGGCACGACGCCCGAGCGCCTCGCCGCGGAGGCTGGGCTGAAGCTCGCCCACGTCCGGGCCGTCCTCGCAGGGCGCTCGGGGTTGAGCGCCGCGGACGCCCTCCGGCTCGGCCGCTACTTCGGAACGAGCCCCGACTACTGGCTCAACCTCCAGGCCGCCTATGAGCTTGACCTGGCCACGCGGGGCATCGGCCCGGAGCTCGACAGGATCGTCCCCCTCCCGGTCGTGGGGCCCCTCGACAACGGGGAGTAGAAAAGATCGCGATCAGGATCGTCGTCTACTGGCGTGTAACCGGCGCCCGGTTACATGACTGGTGCGGGCGGCGGTGTGCCTCCCGCGAACCGCAAGCAAGGAGTCGACGAATGGACGAGAAGAAGCCCCGGCCCGCAGGCCGAGAAGGCGATCCGGTTCCTGGCCCGCGAGGGCGGCATCCGCTTCGAGGACGCGGAGCTGGTGTTCACCAGCCTCCCGGTGACGAAGCAGGTGGTGATCGCAACCGGCCTGGAGCGCATCGAGCGCGCGCTGGAGAGCGCGAACCAGAAGGTGTCCCGCGGTCGGCGGGGGCTGCCGATGTAGCAGCGGCCCAGGGCGGGGGGGGTCTACCCTCCGCCCTCTCGGGCGCGCGAAAGCGGCACCACGTTGCTGGCCTCGGCGTCACGCAGGGTGGACACGATGAGGGCCAGCTCGTCCAGATCTTCCGCGACGGCCGCGAGCACGTCCCCGCCGTCCGCCTGGGCACGCTGGACGCGTTCGGACTTCGCCAGCGTCTCCGCCGTGCTGCCAGAGCTCGTGCCCTGGGACTCGAGGAGCAACGCCCGGCGGGACTTCTCCAAGCGCTCCTTGATGCGGAGCACCTTCTCGATGTCGCCGATCCCGTACTTCACCTTCCCGTTGGCGATGGCCTGGAGGATCCGGATCTCGGCGACGTTGAGGAGCCGTCCGATGCGGTCCACGTTCCCAGCACCGACCGCGGCCTCCGCCTTCTGCGTGGACGCCTCGTCCAACGGGTCGGTGCCCTCGGCTGCCCCCTCGGCCCCTTCGACCTTCTGCGCGGGCGGGGGCGCACCGCTGCGCTTCTCCATCGGGGGCGGGGCGTAGGCGACGCGGAGGTGCTTTCGGAACTCGCCGATCGGGCGCTTCAGCTTCGCCGCATAGTGGGTAGCGAACTGCTCGGCCGCCAGGGCTTCTGTCTCTTCCCCATCGCCCAGCGTCGCGATGCGCGCCTCCCACTGGTAGCGCCCTCGCCAGAGGCGCACCGAGGACTCGGGCAGCTCCAACAGGATGTGCACCCGCCGTCCAGAGCGATGCTCGGGGGCAAGCGCGACGAATACGAGGAACGCGGCATGCGCCTCTGGGGATTCGTCCTTGCGGCGCCCGATCTGCGGGCGCGGATCGCGTCGATCCGTCGTGGTCATCTCGATCCCAGGGTAACGCGGGTCAGAACGGCTCCGTTGGGAGGAGCGGAGGAGGAGGAGGCACGGGCGTGCGCAGGGCCGGGAAGGCACGGCAGAGCGCGGCGCCCCACCACACAGGAGCGGGCGAGCCGCCGTGCGTCTGATCCCAATAGGTACCGCATACCTGGCATTCGAGCGCCCAGGCGCCGATCGTCTCGTGGTACTCGTAGGTCACGAACTCCCGCGCGCCCGGGTGGCTACAGCGGGCCTCCCGCCACAGGTGGCGAAAGGTGGCGATCCTGGTGGCGTAGTCGCGCCAGTGCGCGAGGAGCCAGGCCATCACAGCGTCCGCTCGTCGGCTCGCGGGGCGCGGACGGGTACGAGCAACCACACTTCCGACCACCCCTGCTTGCGCTCGTCGTAGGTCAGGAAGGCGGCCCTACGCGCGCCCGCGCCCTTGAACGGTTCGACGATAAGCGAGCCCTGCACGGCCCCGTCCCGGAAGTGCACCACGAAGTAGTGCTCGTGCTCGTGCTGGCCCTCGCGCGCGCGCACAGTCGGGGGGAGAATCGCCAGGGCTGCCTCGGCTGCTTGCCACATCGCCTCCGAGTCCTCGTACCCCTCCGTTCCGTTCGCCCGACAGAGACCTGCCAGCGCGTGCGCGAGGACGTCCCGCTGGTGGATGGTGCCGCCCACAGCGCGGCGCTCCCCGGCCTCGCGCACCTCGGCCTCGCGGAGCAGTCCCTGGAGACGGGCTACCTCGACCTCGAGATCCAGCGCCCCTGGGAGCATCGTGCGCTGGTTCGCCAGCAACCGCTCGATCTGTGTGGCGCACCACGCGATGTCCCGGGCGTCCCCGTCGCTCGCCTCCCCGGCCTGGAGCTGGTGGAGCACGGCCGTCAGGGTGGCCCGCGCGTGTGCCTGGTCGCGCGCTCGGGCGGTGTCAGCCTCGTGGAGCGCCTGTTTGTGGCCCGCCGACCATCCCGCCCAGGCCCGCTTCGCGACCTGTCGATACTGCGTCGGGAGGCGGTTGAACGCCTGGGCGGGCGACTTCCCCTCTGCCATCGCGGCCGCCACCTTGGGCGCGTACACACGGAGGTCATCATGGGGATCCTCGGTGGTGGGGAGCCAAACGAGGAAGGCGAGCACGCGGGCGTCGTGAACGGACATCAGGAACCTCGTCCCGGTAGTAGCCGGCCCGATCCCGACGGCGGACTACGCCGCGTCCTTCGCCTTCGGGTAGGGCAGGGCCGGGGAGACGGACGCTGGCAGGGGCGTCCCCAGGCCTCGCGGGGAGAACAGGTACGTGTGATTTCCCCGGTGGCGCATCGCACGGAAGGGCCCCTCGCCGCCGCGGGTGATGCGCTCCACCCAGGCCGTCCATGTTTCGAGGGGGCGGCGCTGGTCGGCGCCGAGCTCCACCAGCGTGCGCGCGTAGGAGGCCCCGCCCTTCGACTTCACGGGGTCGTCGCGGTCGAGCGCGCGGACCTTCGACAGCGACCGCCCGTCCACAAGGCGGCCGTGCTGGTCGAGCCACTTCAGCTCGGCGTCCGAACGCCCGACGTACCGTGCCCCCTTGGCCTGGTACACGGCGCCCATGTGGCCCGGCATCGTGATCACCCCCTGCTCGTTCCGACGTGGCACCGGGTCAGAGTAGGAGATCACCGCGCGGACCTGGGGACGCTCGGCGCGCAGGATCGTGAACGCGCGCGCGAGAAGCCACGTCTCGAAGTTGTATGGGACGAGGTCGAGGAGCACGAGCCTGGAGAGCTGCAACACCACCGACGACGGGAGCCCAGTCCACCGTGGCGCCACCTCCTGGGAGGAGAAGCCGCCGAAGGTGCACACCCCGACGAGCTCCGCGCGGAGGAAGCGCCCGACCACACGGTACAGCCCGACGCGCACCGACGTGGGCGGCATCGAGCCGGAGTAGTGCTCGCGCGTGATGAAGTTGGACGCCTCGGTCTTTCCAATCAGCTCCACCCCGTAGCCGGACGGATCGAACCCCTCTCCGCGGGGCCGGAAGGTGGCCTTCCGCTCGCGCCACCGCTGGCCGGGGACGTTCTCCACCAGGTGTGGCGCCGCCGCCTCTGGCGCGTTGGGGACGTTCAAAAGAGCCTCCTCTGGTACGGCTGGAGCCGTAGCTCCACCGAGCGTTCGTGCCACGCGCGCATCGCTCGAGCCCGCGCGTGGACGCTGTTCGGGCGCTCGCCCTCGCAGGCATCCCATCGCTCGCCGTAGTCCCAGGCCTGGGAGTCGGTGGACCACACCATCCGCGTCCGGAGCATCGACAGCGCGGCGCCCTTTACGCCGAACAGGTGGAGGTGGGGCCAAGGGAGGAGCTTTTGTACGCGGTCGAGCACGGCCTCCAGCCCATCGGGCCCATGGAGCTGGCGACGGCAGACCGACCCGACACCGACGAGCGGGGGCCAGCGCCCGTCCAGGATGCGATCGACCAGCTCCACCGACCGCTCGTAGTCGTCGGGGGTCCACCCCTGGAGCACCGGCATCGGCCAGCCCTTCACCTCGCCCTGGTCGGCCCAGCGCGCGGCCTCCTCCAAGCCACGAGGAGCGCGGCCGTGCCGTCCACCCGGGCGCGGACGGCGTCCCGGTCGTGGGCGATCTCCGGCTCGCAGCAGAGGTCCATCTGCGCCCACCACGCCCAGTGGATCGGCGGCCCCGCGCGGTGGGGCGGATGGAGCACCGCGAGTTCCACGTACTGCGCCGGCGTCCACGGATAGCCGCCGTGGTGCGTCTGCGCGGTGAAGCCGGCCGAGTCGAGGGCGACGTCGGCGATCTCCCGGAGGCCTGGAGCGGGCCCGATGAACAGGTGGCGCTTCGGATCCCACATCGCGCCGGCGGACACGAGCACGGGCCAGTGCAGCGCAGCCTTCACCAACGTGCCGCCCGTCTCGGGGAGACCCATCCGCATGACCGGGAGGATGGGCGGCCTGCGCCAACCCGCGAACGCCCGGCGGAGGTCGTACTCGTCGAGGCCGTTCACGATGGCGAGCCGAACAGTCCCACTTGGGTGGGCCGCTTGCTGCGCGCGGCGATCACGGACGCTCCCCGCGCGGCTTCCTACCGCGGTGGCACCTCACGAGGCGCGTGTGCTTCACCGCGTGCAGGCAGGAATCGAGCGGCGCCGCCCCACAGTCCCAGCAGCGCCACAGGTGCCACCAACGGCGGACGTTGAAGCCGGCCTCGTCGAGCGCCCGGGCCTGGTCGTGGATGAAGTCGACCAGCCCGGGGATCTCCGTCGCGTCCTGTTTGCTCCAGATCCAGCGCTGCTTCTTCGTATCGATACGGAGGCCCACCACGCCCTCGTCGCCGTGGAAGATCCACGCACGGCGCACCCCGTCAGCCGATGGCCGCTCGGGGATGGAGAGGTGGAAGGCCGATGTCACTGGGGCCGTGTCCCGAAGAGCGCCATCGACAGCTCGACGCGCCTCACCAGCCGATGTGACGGCAGGCCGCCCAGCTGGTCGTCGGTGACGATGCGCGGCACGACGATGTAGACGGGGACACCCGCGTGGAGCGCCACGCACACCTCACCCCAGGCGATCTTGAAGGGGAAGTCCTCGGGCTCGACGAGCCAGATGAGCCGCTCGGCATTGGCGGCTTCCTCGAAGGCGCGTGTGAGAAGCGCCCCGCGGTCGGTGACCACCTCCACGTCGATCCATGAGCTGATGATCGGGTAGCCGCTGTTTCGGAGTCCGCGCCACAGCCCCGCGCGCGCCGTGCGCGACGCCCCGTAGATGCCGCGCCTCAACGCCGGCCCTTCCGCTTCGACTTCACACCGGGGATCGGAAGATCCCAGTCGTCAGCGACCTTCTTCCAATCGATGTCGCGCCCACACTCGGGATCCGAGTTCGCGGCGGTGAAGAGTTGGAGAAGCGTGTTCTGCACGTGCGGGTAGGACAGCGCCTCGGGCAGCCTCGTGCCGAGGAGCGCCGTCTCCAGCACAGGCTCCATGACGGAGAACCAGATCCGGACGTTGCAGCTCGCGCACACGCCTTTCGGCTTGTCGGCCAGCCGGAGGCGAGGAACCCAGGACGGGTTCGAATCGTCGCGCCGAACAGACGCGACACGCAGCTGGATGTGACACCGCTCGCACTCGGCCAAGGCCCCAGCAAACGGGATGAGTTCGCCCATCGGTTCATGCCTCCCGACGGGTAGTAGCCACCGGCCGCGTCCCGCACCGGCTACACCCCGTGCCGCCGTTCCCCGCCGACCAATGGGCGTGCGTCCCCTCCCCGACCCCTCCCGCGGCGCACGGCAGGCCGCACGGGGCGGCGTGGGGCACCGCGACCAACCGCGTACCCAGGCGGTCCAACACCGCGACCGTGCGGGCCACCGGGAGGCCGCACGCGTGGCAGGGGATCTCGACGGTCGGCCACCGGGGCGCCGGGTACACGGCCGGGGGGTCCGCGGGCGCGGCGAAGGGGAGGGCGAGCTGCATCAGCGTGCCCTGGAGGCGAGGACGGTTCCCTTTCCCATGCAACGGAAACACTTGAACGACGGGACGAAGCGCCACCCGTGCGGACACGTCGTACCTCCGTTCACGCGGCACGAGCTGACCGAGTCAGGGATCGGGTCGAACACCGACCTCACGGGGGCGTCCACGACGTGGTGCGCATAGTCGCCGTAAACGGTGGTCAGCTTGCGGTCCGGGCCAGGAGACGCGAGAAACCCTCCCGAGTACCCGCGTCCTTGGCAGACAGGACATGTGGAGCGAGCTGCGGGTGGGCGCCCGAAGCGGACAGGCGCCTTCCGAGATTCGACGCGTGTCACCTTTCGCTTTCGCTGGACGGCGCGGGTTCGAGTGAGACGCTTGGCCTTACTCATGGCATCCCCCAGGCCGCGTCCTGCTGCTCGGGAGCAGGGGCTTTGGAGGCTCGGCCTTCACAACGCGGCCCAGGTAGTTCCCGTCGGGGGCGACACCGATCACCCAGCCGCCCGAGTACACCGTCTCGCCGGAGTCGCCGCCGCTCCACTCGGCGTGCGGCCCCCGACCGTAGCGGGACCGCTCCTTGTAGGGCTGGCCGGTGAACCGCTGCCAGGCGCCCGCGATGTGCTCGGCACTGGGGTCAGAGCGCGTCGCGTCGTCCTCCGTCCAGAGGACGATGACGTTGTCGTGCCAGTCCTCGGGCAGGTTCGCTGCATCCAGGCGTTCATCGAACTCGAAGCGGGGCATGGGGCAAACCCTCCGGCCGGGTAGTAGCCGCCCGCGCGCCCTACGGTTTCGCGATGATCCAGTGGGGCGGGCGGAGCTCCAGTGCGTGCCCGCCCTCGCGTGCGAACCGCTCCACCGCCGCGACGACACCCGGCCAGTGCTCGGTGTAGTCGTCGCCGAAGAGCGCGCCACCGGGGCGGAGCACTCGCCACCACGCGCGAAGGTCCGCCGTCACGTCCTCCTCGTCGTGGGACGCGTCCACGTACACCGCGTCGGGCCGGATCTCGTGGTGGTCCACCCAGCGCGCGGCCGTCGTCGAGGCCATCGGGAAGGGCGTCACCGTGCGCTGGAGCCCAGCGTGCACCATGTTCGACAGGAAGACGAAGTACACCTGGGGGAAGCCGAGGCGCGCCTGGAGCCAGCCCCGGCGGATCGGGTCGTCGATGAACTCCCGCGCGCCCAGCCATGTGTCCACGCAGAGCAGTTGGCCGCCGCGGTCCCGGAGCCAGGTCCCCATCGTCCGCGCCGACGCCCCCTTCCAGGAGCCCACCTCCACCACGAGGCGCGCGTCCACCCGGGCCAGGACGTCGGTGAGCACCTCGGCCTCCGAATTCCACCCTTGCCAGTCGGGCTCCTGGGGTACCACCCCAGCGAAGACGTTCTCTCCGTGGATCATCCCCATCAGGTCGTGGTTCCGCCGCCCCTCCCGGCGCATCGTGTCGTGAGGCCAGACGTGAGGCCACAGCCGCTCCATGATCCAGGGCCCGGACCCCTGGCACACCCGGCGCTGCATCTCGGCGTACCACTCCCGCGGGCGCGAGAGGATGGTGCGGCCGTCCACGAGGAATTGCGCGCCCGCGGGGAAGATGAACCGGGCCGGAGGGACGGCGACGCCCATCCAGTCACGCAGGCAGGCGACCAGCGGCAGGCCCCCGTGGTGGGGGTTCCCCTCGTGGTCCTCGTTGAGTACGTGAACGCCGAGCTGCGCGTATCCGTTCACAGCGCGCAGCTGGGAGTACTCGAACCCGTGGGGCCAGGGATTCCCTTGGATGAAGGCGTACGTCGTGCCCGGGTCGATCTCCTGGGTGGCCATGAACCAGAAGTACGACGACGGCTCGCGCCCTTCGTTGGGGAGGTGCATGTCCTTCTGGACGACGACGACCGGCCAGTCGGAGGGGACCTCGGGGTGCCAGTGGGTGGCTTCCTGGTATCGGGCGACGACGAGCATTCCGCGCATGATGACGAGCTATCCTCCCGGGGATGAGCAACGTGGATGTGCTGGTGGTGGGGGCTGGTCCCGTGGGCGCGGTAGTAGCCGAGCGCGCGGCCGCGCACGGGTACCAGGTGATGGTCATCGATCGCCGGCCCCACCTCGGAGGGAACTGCTACGACTCGAAGGAGCAGGGGGTGCTCGTCCACCGCTACGGGCCCCACTACTTCCGCACCGACTCCGACCTGTTGCTGGCCTACCTGTCGCGGTTCACGGGCTGGATCCCAGCCCGCTACGTGGTGAAAGCGTCCCACCGGGGCAAGCTGTTTCCGATCCCGGTGAACCGCACGACGCTCGAGGAGTACTTCGGCATCCCGGTCCGCACGCCCGAGGACGCGACGCGCCTCCTGGAGCAGGTGCGCGTGCCTTTCGCCGAGCCCGCCAACGCGGAGGAGTTCGCCCTGTCGCGCGTGGGGCGGGCGCTCTACGAAGCGTTCCTGCTCGGGTACACCGAGAAGCAGTGGGGGCGGCACCCGCGCGAGCTCGCGCCGTGGCTCCTGGGGCGCCTCCCCGTGCGGATCGACACCGACGACCGCTACGTGACGGCGCAGCACCAGGTGATGCCGGCCGACGGGTACACGGCGCTCTTCCAGCGGATGCTCGCGCACGACCTCATCCAGGTCCGCCTCGGGGTCGGGTACGACGACATCCGCGGGCGCGTGGCCCCGCGCGTGGGGATCGTCTACACCGGCCCGCTGGACGAGTACTTCGGGCGGGACCTGGGGCCCCTCCCGTGGCGCTCGCTCCGGTTCGAGTTCCAGGCCCACGAGCAGGAGCTGGTACAGCCCTGCGTCCAGGTGAACTACCCGGACGCCGACGTGCCCTACACCCGGACCGTCGAGTCGAAGCACGTCACCGGCCAGCGCCACCAGCACACCGTCGTGGCGACCGAGTACCCGTCGGCGACGGGCGACCCCTACTACCCGGTGCCCGAGACGTCCGCGGCCGCGCTGGCGGCGAGGTACGCCGACCGGGCCGGGGAGGAGACGCGGCGCGCCCGGGTGTGGTTCGCAGGCCGCCTCGCCGAGTACAGGTACCTCAACATGGACGAGGCGTTCCTGCGGGGGCTGGCGGTGTGGGAGGAAATCAGGATCGCTCAATCTCGGCCGGCTTCGTCGCGAACTTCACCGCGCAGAGGGCGATAGCCAGGAGCACGTCGGGGAGCGGGCAGCGGTGTCCGAACAGGGACTCGCCCACGTAGATCGCGGTCGCCGCAGGGGTGCCGAGCATCGTCCCGTCGTCGTCGACGTAGAGCTCCAGCGCGGCGAGGGTGTCACCGTGCAACGACGCGAGCCGCTGTACGTCGGCGGGGAGGTACCACCACGCCTTCATCCCACACCCCACTCGGTGTCCGACGCGTCGCTGGCCGCACAGTCGCAGAACAGGCCGCCCGTGTAGCCCAGGATGAACATCTACCGACGCTTCCTGGCGGGCCACCGCAGGATCGCCTCGGAGAGCGCGTCGCCCGCGAGGTACGGCTGGGCCCCGTATGGCCGAACGATTTGCATCCACCGCTTGCCGCCGTCGCACCCGTCGTAGCAGGCGCGCTTCGCGGCCACCTTTCCCGATCCACTGCACTCATCACATGTTTGATTTCCGCTCGCGTCCTCGCCCGTCTCACGCACGCGCGCGACGACGTAACGCTTCCCCTTCCCGCGGCAGGCCGGGCAGTTCTCGCCCGGGTCGTGGTACCCAGCGCCGTCGCACGTCTCACACGAGACGCGGATCTCGTCGCCATCCTTGTGGCCAGCGGGCGGCCTCCAGTCCTCCCATTGTCCGCCGAGGGTGATGTGCAGGTGGGGCTTCGTGCCCTCGCGCGTGTGCGTCACCTCGAAGCGGACGGGGATCCAGACCTTGCCAGGGAGCAAGAGCTCGAGGCCTGTGCCGCAGTCGATCGGCTGGTCGGCGAGATACCACCTCTCCCCGGCCATGCCTTCGTTCCGATGTTCGAGCTTGAACTTACCCATCGTGACCATGTGGCCTCCCACTGGGTAGTAGCCGGCATCCGATTACTACCGGGTCCGGTCCTGCCCTGGGTCCGGCATCGAGTTCAGCATCACGAGGCCGCGTTCGCTGGCCAGCCCCGTGTTCGCCCATCCGCCTGCCTTATCGAGGGTGATCGCGGTGTACGGGTTGCCGGTTGGACGGGCCCCCACACGTACGAACACCTTGAACCTCCCAGCCACCCGGCGGATCTCGGCACCGAGCACCAGATGGCCGCTGGGCCGGCGGATGTAACGAAACCACTGGAGTTCGCAGCCTGGAGGAGCGCCGACCCACCCTGGGTAGCCGAACGGACCGCGCCAGGGCTCGGCGTAGGACTCGCCGAGCCGGACGGGGAGCACGTCCCCGTCCCAATCGCGGACGGTCCCCGCGGCCGTGTCGAGGCGCCAGTCGGGAGCCCACCTCTGCGCGCTATCCGCGGCGCGCTCGATGTCGTCGCTCCCCACGAATGAGGAGCCGTGCTTTCCGTGCTTCGCGTCCCAACGGCAGCGCCACGCGGATCCACCGACATCGAGCGTGTAGCCCCCGTCATCCTTGCTGAACCGCACACCCGACCGGATCGCCGCCTCGGGGGCGCCCCACATGCGTGCAGCGCGGACCTGGAACCGAACGATGCGCTCCGTCAGCGCCCACTCTTTCGGGGACCGCTCGGGGGCCTCGGCAGTCATCTCCGCGAGGCGCTTCTCTGCGCGGAGCATCGCTTCCACGAACGTCTCCCCGGCCTGCTGGGTCACGAGGTGGACGCTCCAGGAGGAGCCGTCGGGCGGCGGGTACCCGTAGATGAGGTCGAACCGCCACGCCAGCGCCCAGCGCCCGCGCCGATCGCGCTCCTTCCCGTACGCCTGCCAAGCCGCACGCCGAGCATCAGGATCGTCGCCCTCCCCGTAGGGCTCGGCCAGCGTCATTGCCACGTACTGTGGCCAGCGCGCCTTCGAGTGACACGAGTTGTGCTGCTCGTGCATGAGTCCACGGCCCTCGCACGAAAGCAGGCGTCCCAGGCGCTCCTCTGCGCTGTGGTTCGATACCGGCCCGCCGTCGTGCGTGTAGGCAGGGCGAGTGATGATGACCCTGTCCGAGGACACCCCGTCGCCGGACAGATGGATCCCCACCCGCTCCCGCCACGCTTGGATCGCGGACGAGTTGGGCGTGAAGTTCTGAACGAGCCGCGTGAACGCCTGCGCCAGAAACTTGACCGGCTCGTGGGTGGGCCAGTGGTCGGAGATCGAACCGCTTGACATCGGGCGTACGTGGACGGCGCCGGTCCCACAAGCCAGGCCGGCGGGGGTGTACGCCGCCTCGCGCTCGGGGAAGCTGCGCTCCATCGCCCAGGCATAGGCTTGGAACGCCTGATCCACCGAGAGCGGGAGAGGCCAGTAGCCGTTGTGGTCGAGAAGCTGAAACCAGTTCACACGGAACCGCGAGAGCGGAGGTGGGGAGTCTGCCGGCCGGAAGATGCCACGATCGGCGGCGTACAGTGCAGCGAACTGGCTCATAGCGATGTCCTGGGTTTGGTCGGGTAGTAGCCCCGGACCTACGCCGACGCGCGCTCGTCGGTCCGCCCGATCGCCATCGACAGCGCGATCCGCTGCACCCAGATGGGCTCGGCCGACAGCACGAAGCGGACGCCGGCGCGAGCGAGCAACAGGCAGTGGGCCATGACCGAGGCGATGGCCGCTGCCGTCGGGGGCGGCACCATGTTCCCCACGTGCTCGCGCCAGGTCGTGTCGCCCTTCCCACGGCCGCTCCAGGCCATCGGGGACAGCATGAACAGCTGCCAGGGGAGGCCCTGGAGCGCGGCCAGTTCGAGTGTGGTGAACGGCCGGTGCCTCGTCCCGTCCAGCGCGATGATGATGGGGGCCGGGTCGAGCTGCTCGTCGTCGTCGGGCAGCGACACGATGAGGTGGTTCGGAGTGAGCTCGCAGTGCTCACGCGGGTCCGCGCCGCTCCAGTTCCCATTGTCGCAGCAGGCCGAGCCCGACACCGTGTCGCTCGTCTCGTTGAAGCCGATCACCCCGTAGTGACGCTGCGTCCGGAAGTTCACGCGGTCGATGTCCATCCCCACGCGCGGGTCGGACACCGAGAACGCCCCGTTGCTGGGGTAGCTGTCGCCCTGGACGGTCCCCGCGGGCTCGCTCCACTCCAGCACGCCGTCACGCCCCCCACCCCACCGCGGATCCTGCACGGAGAGGGCCCCGCCGGCAGGGCGTGAGGCGCCCACCACGCAGTGGGACGGGCCATCCCAAGCCTCGACGCGGCAGAGGTTCGTGAAGGACGGCACCTCCTCCCTTGGATCCTGCACCGAGAAGCGTCCGGAGCCCACCCCACCGGTCGCCGAGGTGATGCACTCGGCCGCATCGCCCCAGCCGCTCACCCCGTACACGTGGCCGTCGCGCTCCACCACGCCGAGGGGAGGGCGGTCGTCGGCAACGGCGAACGCCCCGTTGCCCGTCGACGAGACGGCGATCACTGCGCCGGTCGGCTCGTCCATCCGCGTCACACGGTACTTCGCCTTCCCCTCCCAGCTCGTGCCGGACCTCGGGTCGGCCACGGCCTGCCCGCCCGCGGAGGGCCCGCCGCCGCCCGTCACGGCCCCTGCGGGCTCGTCCATCCGCACGATGCGGAAGGTGTTGTTGAAGCGCCGATCACCGGCGAGCACGCCGCGCTGGCGGGGGTCGGCGACGGAGAACGCGCCGTTGGTGGGAGTCGAACGAGAGGGCACCACCCCGATCGTGCTCTTCCAGTCGTGGACACCGAGCACGCCCGCGTGCCAGGTGCGTTGGATCCCCACCTGGGAGAAGTCCATCCCCTCCAGGGAGCGCCAGTCCCCGCCCGCGGGGATGAGCGCGAGCCGCACCCAGGTGCGCCACTCCAGGAGCGGCGAGCGGTGCATCTGCCCGCCGGCCGGGTCGTCGGGGAGGGGCATCTCGGAGAGCACCTCACCCACGGCGCGCACCCGCTTCTTCTGCGGCTCGTACAGGAAGGCAGGTACCTTCGCCTTCAGCCGCGCCACGAGTAGGTACCGCGGCCGGTGCTGGGCGAGGCCCCCGAGTTCGCCGCAGTCGTGCGCCGTCTCGGCCACCGCGTACCCGGCCATCTCCAACTCGTGCACGATGTCGTCGAGGAGGTCGCGGCCGCGCTGGCGAATGCGGGGGACGTTCTCGAAGATGATGAGCTCGGGCGGGTCGTCAGCCCACGCCTCGAGCATCAGCCGGATGCCGCGGAGGGTGAGGCGGTTGAGCGCCTGGTAGCGGAGCGATCCGGCCGCGCGTTTGTTGAGCAGTCCAGAGAACCCCTTGCACGGGGCGGACAGCGCAACGGCGTTCGGGCGCTCCCCATGTGCGGCGCGGCGGATGTCCTCGGCGGTGACGGGGCGCCACCCGACCGGGGGGTTGCCCGTGTTGCTACACCCCGGGCAGCGCTTCTTCTTGTCGACGCAGGCCGCGTGGAAGTCGCGGAACTGGTCGTAATCGAACAGGTCGAGGACGGTGCCTTCGACGCCGGACAGCCGGGTGAAGTCCTTGATCGCGGTGGGCGACACGTCGATCCCGCCGATGCACCGCCAGCGCGCCTGCGTCGCGCCCACGCGCGCGTGCCCCTGGTTGAAACCGAGGGCCATCCCACCGGATCCGCAGAAGAACTGGAAGTGTTTGAGGTCTACGAAGTCCGTCGCGGCAGGCGTCATCCACACGTGGGGACCGGGGGCGGGGGCGCGTCCTTCGGCCACAGGGACGTGAGGCCACGGAGCACACCGTTCTCGTCGAGCTGGCGCCGGATGTCCGCGGTCCCGTGGTCCTCGCCCTCGGGGAGCGGCGTGGACTCGTCCAGCGCCTCCAGCGCGTTCATCACGGCGGAGTACTCGTACCCCTCGCGCATGAGCAGCGCGATCACGTCGATGGTCGCCGCGTCGTCGGTGCCCCCGTTGTCGGGATTCCCCATCAGCTCCACGGCAACGCGCGTGGGGCGCTTCGAGATCGACTGGCCGAAGGGACGGCCACCAGGGATCCTGCCGTGCACCTCGGCGTTGAGGGGCGCTTGAAGGCGGAGCCGTGTCTGGATGTCCGCCTCTGCCTCCGCCTTGGAAGCGAAGGGACCAGCGAGGCCGCGGTAGTACTTCCCAGCAAGCGTGGGATCCGTGGCTTTGAGTTCATCAATACTGGCTGCCATGCGCGAGAACACCTCGTACTCGTCCGCTTCCGTGCGGCCGATCCACCACTTCGGCTCCAGAGCCAACGACGGCGCCAACCCCACCGGCTCGTCGGGCACCAACGTGTCCGCCGTCAGCACCCCCTCTCCCTTCCAGTCGAGCGCCCGCCCAGACCTGTAGAGCGCCTCCGGGGCGGGCAGCTTTCCAGTCTGGCGCATCAGATCGTAGGGCAGGACGAAGAACCGCTCGTCTTGGTCGTGCTGGTCCTCCACGACGTACACCACGAAGGCCCTCGTCAGGACGTACCGAGCAATCGGGGGGATGTCACCGAGCCCCGTGTTCACCGCCCACACGCGCCTCGAGAGGGACTCGATGTTGGCCAGCACCGACACCCCGCTCTCGTGCTCGGCGAGGAGCGTGGCGACAGCGGGCATCGCCTGCTTCCCGATCTCGAAGGTGGCCTTCACCAACCAGCCGTTGGGGAGGTCGGAGACGATCGCGCCATCGTGGAGCAGCCCCGCCTGAAGCGCCCCCATGCGATTCGTCAGCAGGTTGGCGAGGACGGAGAGGGAGACGGGGGCACGGACGGGGCTGGGTTCAGACACGGGGACTCCTGGGGTGTCTCCGGCGTAGTAGCCGCGACGCGGTGTGCGAACGGAGCGCACCCAGGGCACACCTCGGCCGTCGTGTCCTCGCGCCACCGCGACGGTCCTACGCGCTTCGTGGGCTTCAGCCCGCAGCAGGCCCGGTACTCCCCAGCGCGCGCGACGTGGCGTTGGATGGGCGGCGCGAGCAGGCCGGCCGGCCAGTACGACGGGACCACCCAGCGCCAGGGAGGACGAGGAGGCGAGGGCGACCGGGCCGGGAGAGGCGCGCACGCGGTGTGGTAGCTGCCTGCCCCGGTGATCCACTCCCCGTCGATGATGAGTTCTCCACAGGCCAGGCACCGGGCCAGCTCCCGCGGGGGAGGAGGGGGCTCGCCCCGCTCCACGTCGCGGAGCAGCGCGGCCCACTCGGCGTGGGACCTGGACGCGCGGAGCTCGTTGAGCGCGACGGCGACGAGGCGGGCCAGCCCGCGGTTCGTGCCGGGCAAGAGGTCTCCGACCCCGGAGACGCGGACGCAGTCGGTGGTGACGTAGGCGATGTCGCCGTCGTGCGCGTGGACGGTGAGCACCTCGTGGTCGCTGCCGAGGGAGCGACCGTGCGCGTCTTCGTGCTGGCCTTCATCCCAGCGATCGAAGTGGAGGGCGCGGAAGGGACCGTCCAACTGTCACCTCGACGGCGCGGTAGTAGCCCCAGGCGGTGGGAAGAGACGCTGGCCGCCGTCGGGCCCGAGCAGTTCGGGCAGACGGGGCGTGGCGATCTCCGCGACCGTGCGGCCCTGCGCGTCTTCCAGGAAGGGCAAGAACACCTCCACCACGGTGGCCATCTTCGCGGACACCATGTTGAAGTCGGCCTTCAGCTTGATGAGCACGATCCGGTAGATGGCACGCGCCGTCTGCTCGCGCTCCTTGTCGAGCCAGGCGAGCCGAGCGTCCCGCGTCTTGTGGCGGATGGTGCACGTCCGTTCCATCTCGGCGTCCGTGGGGAACACCAGGGAGAGGCGGACGATGTACTCGACGCCGTTGTGAGGCCAGCAGAACCGAAGCTGGGCGTTCGATTGCTTCCAGTTCTCGGTCCACTGGAGCCCGATGCACCCCCACTGACGGAGGAGCCGAGCGATCTCCTCCTTCGACTTCTCGACGGGGACGGCGGTGTCAGAAGCGTAGGTGGGAGGCATCAGTACACCACCCCAGGAACGTGCCCCGGCATGACCATCGGCACCTCGTCCTTGGGCACCTTCCCAGCCCCGTCGCAGCCGATGCAATCGAACGGTTCGGAGAGGCCAGCAGGCCCAAGGTCGCGCTGCATCTTCCCCTCGATGCAGAGGGGGCACGTGACCATCGTGGACTCGTCACGACGCCTCACCCACCCAGGCCCCTCCTCACCCGCCCGTGGGAGTACGTGCTGCTCGATGTTGGGTGAGTAAGTATGGGGCGGGCGCCTGCCCGGGATCCTCGCTGGCGCAGTCGCACCACTCGTCCCCGGCCCGGCCCAGTTCCCATCGCGCAGCACGGGGCGGCGGAGGCCGTTCACCGTGTCGATCTCCAACTTGTAGACACGGCCGTGCTTACAGGTCGTTGTGTCCACCGCCTGCACGAGCCGCACCCGCCCGTCCTTCGGCGTGCGCCCCACCACCTGGGCCCCGCGCTCCGTCAGGCTGGCCATCGAGATCCCGTCGCACGTGGCGACGTGGCCGATCACGTCCTCGCCGCCGTTCGCGTCCTCGAAGGCGCAGAGCTCCCTATGGGTGTCGGTGTCCGGGAGCCGGTACACGGGCCACGTTTCGACGCGCGGCGACTCGACCACTGGGGCGGCGCTGTTCTCGGGCTCCACGGCGGTGGTCGCCTCAACGAAGGGGACGCCCCAGTAGACGGGCGCGCCGACGATGGCCTGCGCGTCGGACACCGCGCGCAGGAGCGCGACCTTCTTCGGGTCGACGTGGTCGGAGCCAGAGAACCCAACCACCACCTCCGCGGCCAGGTCCACAACGCGCACGAGGGCCGCAACCATCGGGATCTTCGCGTCGAAGGATGACACCTCCGTGCCGGCCTGAACGATAACCACCCTGCGATCTGGGAAAGCAGCCCTGATGCCATCTCGGAAGTGGTCGAACCCGGACGGCGGGCACCCCTCGGGGATGGTGACGACGAGGGGGCCGTCGGGCAGGGGGCGCGCTTCCTTGATTGCGGTACGGATCCGCCGTTCGGCCAACTTCTGCGAGAGCGTGATCGCCAGCGCCTCCCCGCGCCGCTCGATGAAAGCCGGGTCGCGGGTTTCCTTGTCCCTCGCCCACGGCTGGTCGCCGAGGATGACGGAAACCGTGTCAACCACGTCCCGGAAAACGCCCAAACGGCGGAGCGCCAGCCGGTGCTCGTCCCAGCCGATCCGCGGGTCGTCCTGGGCGCTCTTGACGGCGAACGCGTCGAGGGCGCCGCTGGAGTGGCACGCATCGAGGGCGCCGGCCATCTTCGAGCTGGCCCGCGCGTACTCACCGGGGTCCGTGAACTGGCACGCGAAGGTGGACCGCCACGCATGGATAGCATCGACGAGATCGACCACACGGTGGTGGGCTGCGCGCCCGGCTACGAACCGGCCGCGCGTCTCGTCGTCGCCAGCGTCTCCGCCGAGCTTCGGCGCGTCGACCAGCCACCCACGGCGCCGCGCGTCCTCCACCGTCTCGAACGACGCCTCGTGGAGCTCGTGACCGACCGTGCACTGGCCGGGCCGAGCGTAGAGAACACCGCGAGCGTCGCCGCCCTTCATCGGGCACCAGGGGCAGATCCAGAGGCGGGAGGAAACCACCGCGCGGCCCTCAATCGTCCTGGCCTGGAGCCCCAGCGACAGCCGCTTGCTGTTCGGGAAGAACGGGGACACCTCGTGCGTCGTGGGCCACACGACGAGGGCCCCAGCGTCCTCCTCCACATACACCTCCAGGTTGTGGACGACGTACACGGCGCGCTCGGAGCGGCCTCCGGCGATCCACTCGGTGTTGTCGCTCCGACCGAACACCTGCTCAAGCAGCCGCTCACAGTAGGACTTCGGCGCGGTGATGGCGAAGGGCTCGAAGCCGCGCTCGAGAAGTTCCGCGGCAAGACGCTGGACGAGCGCAAGCACATCGGCCTCTGGTGACGGGGTGAGGAAGTCGCCACAGGCGTTGACATCCTCGGCACGAGGAAGGGGCGGAGCGGGCAGGGGATCGAACATGGGCTACTCCTTCCCTTCGTCGGTCTTCGCAGCGGCCTCGGCCTTCGGCGCCCACTCCTCGGCCATGCGCTTCACCATCGCGTCGAAGTGCGCCTTGAACTCCGCGGCCTTGTCCTCGGCCCAGTTGGGGGCCTTCTCCGCGATCAGCCGCGTCATCAGCTCGTAGGGGCGGCCCATCGGACCCTCGGCCACCCACAACTTCCGCACCTCGGTGAAGTTCGCTGCGCGCTGGACAAGCACGCCGGTGTAGGGGCAGTCCCCGCCCTGGGCCCAGCGATCGAAGGCCGTCGGGTCCGGGTGGCAGAACGCGTCGAAGCGCATGAGCTCGGCGCAGAGCGCGTCGGAAACGGAGCCCCAAGACGCGAGGAGCACGGCGGTGGGGCTCGGCAACTTCGCGCCGTAGAGGTTCGCGCGGACGAGGTTCGCGCCGTAGAGGTTCGCGCGGACGAGGTTCGCGCCGTCGAGGTTCGCGCCGTAGAGGTTCGCGCCGTCGAGGTTCGCGCGGACGAGGTTCGCGCCGTCGAGGTTCGCGCCGTCGAGGTTCGCGCCGTAGAGGTTCGCGCCGTCGAGGTTCGC